>Ga0209400_1000114_pt1 | contig 67509 bp, 63 predicted proteins | sample M_130807_EF_Meta_FD_187313 | JGI IMG/M metagenome (GOLD analysis project Ga0209400, IMG submission 187313) | Freshwater microbial communities from Lake Montjoie, Canada to study carbon cycling - M_130807_EF_MetaG (SPAdes) (version 2) | ecosystem: Environmental > Aquatic > Freshwater > Lake... | reverse complement strand
TCTGATCCGGTTGGCACTAACGCGCGTTTGAAACCAAGTCGGTAGGCCTCCTGAAGTCTGCGATTTACGCCACTGACCTTGCGGATTTCACCAGCCAAACCAACTTCACCAATTGCTACTAAATCTGAAGGCAGAGCAAGACCTTTTGCAGCAGATGCGACAGCTAAAGCCAACGCTAGATCTGCAGCAGGTTCGGTCATTTTCATGCCACCAACTGTTGCTGTATAAACGTCGCGGCCACCTACCCGCACATTCGCGCGAAGCTCTAGAACTGCCAAAGTCATAGATGTTCGGGCTGAATCTAAACCTGAAACAACTCGGCGTGCGTTTCCATAATCATTTTCACGCCCTGCTGACACAAGTGCTTGGATTTCTGCCAATAGCGGCCTGCGACCTTCTAAAGTCACCGTTACACATGTTCCAGGCACTGGTTCTGCGTGACGAGATGTGAACAAACCTGTTGGATCTAGTACAGATTCGATACCTGTATCACTTAAATCAAAACATCCAACTTCATCGGATGCACCGAATCGGTTTTTAATTGCGCGAATTAAACGCAAGCGCGAATGACGTTCACCTTCAAACTGCAAAACAACATCGACGATGTGTTCTAGCAATCGTGGACCTGCGATAGATCCATCTTTTGTAACATGCCCAACTAATAACAAGGTGATGTCACGATCTTTACAGATACGAATCAGCGCTCCTGCAACTTCGCGAACCTGTGTTACTCCGCCTGGTGCGCCATCTGCTGCAGAGCTGCCTATAGTTTGCACAGAGTCAATAATTAAAAGTTGTGGATTAACTGAATCAATATGGGCAATAACTGCGCCCAGATCTGTTTCAGATGCAAGAAATAACTGTGGATCAATTGCGTTGATGCGCTCTGCGCGGAGTCGAACTTGGGAGGCAGACTCTTCACCGCTTATATATAGCGCTGGAATACCCTTTGATGCAGATTGGGCAGCAACTGAAAGTAATAGCGTTGATTTACCAACACCTGGTTCGCCTGCTAATAAAATCGCCGCCCCTGGTACTAATCCGCCGCCTAGTACTCGATCTAATTCTGAAACACCTGTTGCACGAGCATGGGCTGCAGAAAGATCTACATCGCCAATAGGTGTTGCTTTAGCGGTGACATTTCCTGCAACTAATGACAATTTCTTAGGCGCAGCAATCTCTTCAACAGCGCCCCATGCTTGGCATTCACCACAACGGCCTACCCATTTTTGGGATGTCCAACCGCATTCGGTGCAGCGAAATGGATCTTTTTCAACCTTGGCCATGAGGTAACCCTATGACAAGGTACTGACTATTTCTTCTGGGCAGCCAAAGTTGCTGGGTGCTGAATGACAAATAACGGGAGGTTACGGGCTGTGGACTCACGGATATGTTCCATTCGTGCATGGCACAGGCGTTCAAGTTCGCTATACGCATCTTTGCCCATCAAAAGTTGAAGTTCATACTTGTTGGAAATATAGACAGGCTCTGTTCCAACGTGAGCATCACTATTGCTTGTGCAGTACCAATCAAAATCCGCTCCACCTTCGCCCCAGGCAAGACGTTCGTACTCGCCAATAACTGTGACTGAATATTCGCGCTCGCCATATTCGCGAGTTTCAAAGCTGCGGCGCAGCGGCAATTGCCAACATACATCAGGCTTCGTATCTGCAAAGTGCTTTCCATCGCGTTGTGCAACATGGTGTAGCACGCAACCAAAGGATCCAGTAAAACCTTCTGCTTCATATCCTTTACGGTTTAAGAAAATACAACCTTCATCAACGCGACGAGTCTTGCGTTCTCCGTCTTCATCTTTTTCTGAAATTCGTAATTCGCCACCAGGCTTTTTTGGACGAGCTTCGTTGTAGTACTGCCACATGTCAGGAGTTAAATAAGCAGCAGCTTTTTGTGTACGTACTTCATCATCCTTATCGGTGTACATCGCGCCTTCTGTGCAACATCCAGAAAACGGCTGGCTCTTGAAAACACCTTGGCAACCATCGCCATAGATACAAGTCCAGTACGAGGTCAACCACGTCAGGTCGCACTTGAAAATTGTTTCAGTATCATTTGGATCGAAGAATTCAACCCAATCGCGCGCAAATCCAGCTTTTACCTCAGACATAGTCGCAGAGCCTACAGGCATTACAGGTAGGCTTGATACATGAATCAGCAATCACCAGTTGGCGTAATCGGTGCTGGCATTATGGGCGAAGCGCTGATCTCTGCACTGATTTCATCTGGTGTTAATCCAGGGTTGATCACGATTTCAGAAAAGCGTGCAGATCGAAGCGCTGAGTTGATTGCTAAGTATTCAATTCAGCAAGCACCGTTAGCGGTTAACGTCGCGAGTGCCGAAACGGTCTTGTTGCTTGTTAAGCCACAAGATATGGCTGGTGTTCTCGACGAGATTAAGGGAAGTATCAATCCAGCAGCAGTGGTAATCAGCTTTGCAGCCGGTAAGACGATTGCCTCGATTTCCCAAGGGTTAGGAACTAGCAATCCAGTTATTCGCGTCATGCCTAATACTCCAACTTTGGTAGGTGCCGGAATGGCAGCTGCATCAATGGGTCCTGGTGTCACAGATGCTCAAAAGCAATTTGTTGTGGGTTTCTTAGCCGCCACTGGCAAAGTAATTGAAGTTACCGAGGATCTGCAGGATGCTGTCACTGCAACAAGTGGATCAGGACCTGCTTACTTCTTTGCCTTTGTAGAAGCTATGGTGGCAGGTGCCAAAGAGCTAGGTTTAAGCGATCAGGATGCAACCACACTAACAATTCAAACAATCGTTGGCGCAGCAAAATTGCTTGATGAATCAGGGAAAAGCGCAACAACGCTGCGCGAAAATGTAACCAGCCCCAACGGAACTACTGCCGCTGCGCTGGCATCCTTTGCATCCGATGATCTTCATTCAATGGTTGCTAAGGCAATGAAGGCGGCTAGCGATCGTTCGCAGGAATTAGCGTGAAACGCTTCATTTCCTTACTTGTAACGGCTCTATTATTTCTTGTACCAATTGCACAAGCCGCACCTAAGAAAATCGATGTTAAGCCCATGCAGTTGCTTTCAACTGTTGGAACGCCAGCAGATGTAAGTGGTGCGGTTGTTAGCGGTAAGTCAATTGTAGTTTTTGGAAGTAAGTCTTCTAAAGCCTATGCACGCGCAGTAGATGCGACAGGAAAAGAGTTGTGGAATCTTTCGTTAGGTCTACCAACGGTATCGATTGCAACCGCAGCAGCTGTTGACCCAACTGGGGATATTTGGATTGCGGGTTCCACTCCACTTGCAAGCCAATTACCCGCTCCAACACCAACTTCTTCGGCCTTGAATCCAGATAACGCAGTTATACCGCCTTCAGTATTTCAAGGTGATTTACAAGCGGTCACAATTTGGAAGATCAATGCGGCAGGATCATTGATTTTTACAACCACCTTGCCTACGAACTTTGCACTTTTTCCGACCGCAATTGTGGTTGATAAAAATGGTTCATCCATAGTTGGTATTGCAGCAAACGAAAAAGGCAACAATGGTTTTCTTGTTAACACGGACTCATCAGGCTCTTTCACAAAATTGCTACAAATAGGTGTTGCAACTACAACAGCAGATGCGGTTGTTCGACATAGCGATGGAACTTTTACTGTTGTTGGATCAAGTTCAGAAACAATCGCGGGTAAAAAAGTTGCCGGGCTTACTGATGGGTACTTAATGAAGGTATCAAAGGAGTTAAAAGTTACATCGGCAGTACGCAGTTCAGTTGCAAAAGGACAACGAATTTGGAATAGCGCTACATCTTCATTGCTTTTGGCCGGGGAAGTAGTCGCATCCGGAAAAACAGAAAGTGCCATTACAAAGTTTTCAAGTAGTTTTGCGCCAACCTGGACATATCGATTTACCTCAACAGGTCCTGCATTGACTGCATCCTCAACGCAAGCTTTGTTCATCTCAACTGCTGCAATCGCACAATTGAACTGGAACCCCAAAGTACCCACACCATTGCTGCTCACCTTTGACTCGAAAGGTGTTATCTCGGCGGCGTACAGCGGTCCCATTGGTCAGAAAGATGTAATCAGCCTGCTTGTTTCAAAGGAGTTCGGTGTTTTGGCGCTGACTTCGAGCACAGAAACTGTTTCGATTTTTACCCTAAATCCGCGGTAGCCTATGCCTCCGCACATGCAGTGCGAACATAAGAAATGAGAGCGTGACATATGGGTTCCGTAATTAAAAAGCGACGCAAGCGCATGGCGAAGAAGAAGCACAAGAAGCTTCTCAAGAAGACTCGCATTCAGCGCCGTAACGCTAAGTAGTAATTACGGTTTTAGAAGAGCAAGTTTGCCGTTTACAGTGGCAAATAAATATTTAACCTTATTAACAGTTACCCAAGCGCTCTGAGTAGGTTCAGAGCCTTGGGTACTTATTACTAGACGAATTGCAGATTGGCCGAGATCTTTTTTGCTGGTATCAACAGCGCACAATCTTTCTTGACAGTTAAAAATAATTGTTTTTCCATCTGTTGCCAAATACTGTCCAGGCGTTCCAAAATTTTCTGTCGTGATCCTTGAAATTTTTGTTGGATCACTCAATAAAGTCCATCGAATCTGATTTGGCTTGGGTGCAGAAATAGAGGATGCTGCCAACCACGTCACAAAAACATCTCGGCCAACCTTAGCTAAGGCAACATCAAAACCAAAAACAGAGGCTTCATCAGTTGAGATGTCCAAAGTTTGATAGCTCCATCCAGTTGGCTCAGTTCCAGTTCTTGTTGCAATTCGAATGGCTCCAGAAGTAATCTCTTTTTTCTGATTCATTGTTACAACAGAATCATAAGCAACATAGGCCTTTACGCCATCAAATGTTGCTTGTAAGTGGAATCCAACATCACCTGTTGTACGTCCTTCAGACTTGCGATCACCATCGATCAACTCATATTTCCAGGTTAAATTCTTTACTTTTGCAGCACCAAGTAGCACACCTTGGCTCTCATCGCGATAGAACACTTGAACCGAACTTACTGTCGCAATGCAGGCATTTGAAACACTAACATCACTTGATGTGCGAACTCGCACTGGATCTGAGTATTCATTGACGGTTGGACCATTGCCATCGACTACTTCGATTGAAAAGTTCTTACCGTTGTAACTGGCATAGCGAAGATCTTTTTCAGTTAGATCGCTGTAGAAAATATGTAAGGTTTGCTTTAGGCCACTTCCATTGACGCACATTGAAATCGCCCCAGAAATACTGTCTGTTGTGCGCCCGCCACTACCACCTGCACCATCAACGGTAGTTTTTTTCCAACGTACTCCGTCATATGTGGCAAGTTTTAAGTCACCACCCTTTGTATCGGTATAAGCAATCGCTGGTTGGCCGTTAAATGTTGTACTGGCCACGCTCTTTCCATCTGCCGTAGTATCAAAAACAGCGCTGTTCCAACCTGCCTGTGGAGTAACAGTCTTGGTCAACACTGATTCTGAGACACCTAATGCATTTTTGGCTGCCACAGTAAAGCTATATGAAGTTCCATTCTTTAAACCGCTCATCAAAACAGGGCTAGCAAGTGATTGCTTTTCGATTCCGGTCTTTACATTTTTAATAACATATTCACTAATTTGCGCTGTGCGTAAGTTTATTGGCGGGTCAAAAGAAATCAGTGCTGATGAATCACCTGTAAATGCCTGAACATTACGGGGTGCAAGTGGAAGATCAGTTGCAACGCCAGCAGGTGGTTTATTGCGCATGTCTTCCATCATGGCCAATAGAAGTGGACCAGGTTGAGTAAAGACTTCACCTGGATCAAGGTTTGGAGTCATCACCGAATTAAGACCCGTCTTTGAAAAAGTTGTCTCATCTAAATGCGAAGTCGATGATCCCAATTCATAGCGCGACGGCGTGTACATCTTTGGTTTGATTCCGCCGTTAGCTTTAATACCGAGCGGTCCATTCCACACTAATGAAGTTGTAAGAGCGGTTCCAAGTTCTCTGGATGGTGTCGGTAAATCTGCCAGTCGACGACCATCTGATGTTTGTAGAAATGCATCAAATGGAGTTGGTTGATCCAAACTGCCTAAGCCATAAAAAGGATCATAAGAATCATTTGAAAGAAAACCTAAACCATGTCCAAGTTCGTGAATAAAAACAGATTCAAGATCGTACTCAGCAGATGAAGGGAACCCATCACCGCGGACATTCCATGGAGCTGCCGAATTAACCTGAATGACAATTTCAGGGTTAGATTTATCTAAATCTTTTCCAGCCAATGCGTTTGCAACTGCTGATGAGTACCACAACGATGGATCAGGAGCACCTGTAAATGCTGAAAAGAAACTTCCTGGACGAGCACTACCTAAAACTCCCCACGAGCTAGAACGGCCCCATGATGCATCAACAGAAATTGCAACCGTCGATTTAAAGTTTGCAGACCACACATCTAATGCAGCCTGAACATCTTTCTTCGCCCAATCCGGGAAATTGTTGTACTTAACAACAAACTTTGACTTTGCTTCGAGGTTTTTTGCGACTGGTTGTGCTGTTTTACTAGTAACAGGATTTTTTCCGGCATAAATATGACCCCAATTGGTCGCCGGTGCCTGTTTGAAGGAAAGTGCTGAAGAAACTGGAGCGGAAACAATCGAAGCAAGAAGAGCAGCGGTGAACCCGATTGCCCATATTTTCTTGATCCGCAGCATGGGCCAAACGGTATCAGGGCTTTGAGCGTGGTTTAAGGTCAGCGGTAGGAAATACCAATTCTTTAAGGAAATTGGCAGGCTAGAAGGGGCTCATAAATGACTCTCATAACAATTTATGGTCGCACTGGTTGTCATCTTTGCGAAGATGCTTTAGCGACGCTGGAATCAATGCAGCAGGAACTCAACTTTGATATCAAAGAGATTTTAATCGATGGTGATGAAGAGTTAGAGAAAATGTATGGCGAAAAAATTCCAGTTACACAAATAGATGGCGAGCACCATGATTTTTGGAGAGTAGATCCTGAACGATTTAGATCTTGCCTTGAAAAACATCGTCAGCATCAATAATTTTGTATGAATAACCTTGCTCTGCCAAGAAGCGTTGCCGGTTCTGTGCAAAGTCCTGATCGATAGTGTCTCTAGAAATTACTGAATAAAATATCGCACCGCGACCATCTGATTTCGGGCGCAAGATTCGACCTAGCCGTTGTGCTTCTTCTTGACGGCTGCCGAATGCTCCAGATACCTGAATTGCAATAGTTGCATCAGGCAAGTCAATTGAAAAGTTAGCAACCTTAGAAACAACCAAACATTTAATCTCACCAGTTCTAAATTGATTGAACAAAATTTCGCGTTCCTTAATCGGAGTTTCACCTTTGATCAAAGGTGCCCCTAATGTTTCTGATAGATCATCAAGTTGGTCGATGTACTGGCCAATAACTAAAACCTGATCGTCTGCATGCTTTGCTACAAGGGCTTCAACAACATCGCGTTTTGTGCGAGTTGTTGCGCAATTGCGGTATCTGTTTTCTGGTTCAGCGGTTGCATAAGCCAATCGTTCTGTTTCAGTCAGATTGACTCGGACTTCGATGCATTCAGCAGGTGCGATATAGCCTTGAGCTTCAATTTCTTTCCACGGAACATCAAAACGCTTTGGACCAATCAGCGAGAAAACTTCACCTTCCATGCCATCTTCGCGCACCAAGGTGGCGGTTAAGCCCAAGCGACGCTTGGATTGAATATCTGCCGTAAAGCGAAAGATTGGCGCAGGCAACAAGTGAACTTCATCGTAAATTATTAAACCCCAGTCATGTGAATCAAAGAGATCTAGGTGGGCGTACACACCGTTTTTCTTCTTCGTCATGACTTGATAGGTTGCAATGGTTACAGGGCGAATCTCTTTTTTCGAGCCTGAATACTCACCAATTTCATCAGCATTTAGAGTCGTGCGCTTAAGTAGTTCATCTCGCCACTGACGAGCTGCAACTGTGTTGGTGACCAAGATCAAAGTTGTAGATTTTGCAAGAGCCATAGCTGCTGCACCAACAATTGTTTTTCCAGCACCACACGGTAGAACTACAACACCTGAACCACCATGCCAAAATCCTTCGGCAGCTAACTCTTGGTAGGGCCGAATCTGCCAATCCTTTTGGACCAAAGAAATCTCATGTGCTTGTCCATCAACATAACCTGCAAAATCTTCTGCGGGCCAACCAAGGCGCAGCAGTGACTGCTTAATGTGACCGCGTTGACTAGGCAAGACTGCAATTGTTTCAGCATCAATTCGCGCACCTAGCAGCGGAGCGATCTTCTTTGCTCTAATTACCTCTTCAAGAACTGCGGTATCTGTTGTAACAAGAATCAAACCGTGAACTGGATCCATCTCAAGTCGCAAACGTCCGTAACGCGACATTGTTTCGGCAACATCGATAAGGATTGAATGTGGGACTGCGTAGCGTGAGTACTTAATTAAGGTATCAATCACCTGTTCAGCATCATGTCCAGCAGCGCGCGCATTCCACAAACCAAGTGAAGTTAATCGGTAGGTATGAATATGTTCTGGTGCGCGTTCTAGTTCGGCAAATGGCGCAATCGCGCGCCGGCATTCTGTCGATAATGGATGGTCAATATCTAGAAGTAGAGTTTTATCGCTTTGAACAATTAATGGACCATCAGTCATTCAATAAGTCCTTTATTAGGTGGTGCAAAAGTTTGCTGCGATCTTCAAGGGTACTGATGTCTACCCATTCATGCGCAGCGTGAGCCCCGCCGCCAACTGCGCCAAGTCCGTCGAGAACCTGCGCCCCAGCTGCTGCAGCGAAATTGCCATCACTAGCTCCGCCTACTGATGCATGGCCCAGTGGTGGCATACCAAGTTCTTTGGCAACTTTTTCTGCTCGCTTATACAGCGCCATTGTTGATGATGTCTCTAGTGGCGGACGGTTTAAACCACCCGTAACTTCATATCTAGCTTCTACATTGACTGGTTTTAAACCCTTAATTGCGGCATCGACTCGTAGTAGTTCAGCTGTTGAGAAAGAACGGATATCAATATCCAAAATTGCAAGATCCGGAACTGTGTTTGTTGTATTTCCCGAATGCAATGTTGTTGGAACAACAGTTGTACCGTGTTCTGGATTTTCTAGAGAAGCGATTGCTAAAACTGCATGTGCTATTTCTGTTGTTGCGTTGATTCCCTTTTCGGGATCTAGGCCAGCATGTGATGCCTTGCCATGAATTTTAACTTGGTACATGGCTGTACCTTTGCGCCCGGTTTTAACCTTTCCATCAAGTGTTGCTTCTAAAACTAAAACAGCTTTTGCATGTGCAGAAATTTCTTTAATAAATTCTTTACTAGTTGCGCTTCCAGTTTCTTCATCGGTAGTAGCGATCAAGGCCACACTTCCTGTGATGTCCTTCATGGCGTACAAAGCCTGAACAAACCCAGCTTTCATATCAAAGATGCCTGGTCCACGCGCAACATTTTCTGCAACATCCCACAATGGTTGAAAAGATCCCTTGGGCCACACAGTGTCTAAATGGGCAAGCACAATTACATCGGGAGTAGGCGAGCCCCACCAAAAGACTGGGCGAGCATTAACTTCACGAATTTCTGCGGGAGTTCCCAAAATTCTGGTCGCAATCTCACTCGCTAAACGAACAACATCGCGGCAGGCAGCTAGATCATCAGTTGGAGATTCCAACTTAACTAACGCTTCGAGGGCTGCCAACATGGGGTAAGTCTATAGCGGTGCCACGCCAGTGATGCGTGGGATTCGGAAGGATTGCACCTCGCCCGTTGCATGATCTCGAGCAATTAAGGCACCAGCGCTAATACGAATTGGGTCAATAATTCGATGGGTTACTCCGCCATTGTTATCGGCATAACCAATTGAAAGGGTTTTTTCTTCAACAATGAATTGATTCAAAATCTCCATAGTTTCATTTGCAGTTGTACGAGGTAGTTGGCCTAAAGCTTCATTTGCAACCTGGCGCAAACGAGTTTGACGGTATGTTGATTTTTCCCCAGTTCGTAAGGCACGAATAGCAGCAGTTAAGGTTTCCGTGGTTGGTACTTCAACTTCACCAATTACTCGTGGTGGTCGCGGCTTGGTTAATGCACGATTTGTTTTTGGCCCAGTCAAAATCAATCCGTTTGCAGATTCACCTGCAGGTAAATATCCACACTCGCGCAAAACGCGCATGGCATCAGTTGCATCCAGATCGCAGATTACAACTTCAGGTGCAATTCTTCGCAGTGCCAAGATTTCAAGTTTTTTATCATTCATAATTTGTGAAATTAGAGAGGTATCTTCACATCGAATAAAGGATGAAGTATTACCAACTCTTAACTTTCCGTGCTTTTTTGCAACATCTGCAATCAAGTACTCCAGTGGCTGTGGCATTGGAGTCTTGGATGTTTTAGTTAAGAAAGTTTTGATCTCATCACCTGTTTTGCCATGGTCTAATGCACGGCGAATTGTGCTTTCGGTAAATCGATAGACAGTTGCACCGCCACGGCTTTCAATTTCTGCCATCATTGCAAGGGCTTGTGAAATTTCATGCTCTAGTGGGCCAGGAGCAATAGCAGTGTTATCACTTTGAATTAAAATGTGATCAACAGTTTTTGGCAGATCTTCGTTAATTGAGGATAAATCATCACCACTTAGAAATAGTGCGCCAAATTTAGAGATTGCACCTTGACCTGTAATACCCAACCATTCAGCTTCTCGCAGAGTCCATTCGGCAAGCTCTTCTTGTAGGGAAGAGTTTCTACGGACAGGTGCGCGCCAGGCAAGGAGTTCTTTAAAGCTATTCCAGTCAGGAGCGATACCTGGGTTTTCAGCAATTAGTTCTAAGGTCAAAGTGCGGACTCGTGCTGCGTTTACTCGATCTAGTTCGGGACCTAGCGCCGCAACATTTTTTGCTTCCGCCCGACCAACTAAACCACTTACGCGGGAGGTAATGAGCCATTGTGATGCCAATAGTTGCCATCGATCAGATGGGGTTTGCATCAACCAGATATCAAATTTATTGCTTGGCAAAATACGATCGTCAGCATCAAAACTAATCAATGAGGAAAGATAAGCAAGTTCTGCGATGAATGCAGCACATGACTCATCGACACCTAAATGTGTGGAAACAATTTTTAAATCGCGAACGCCTAATCCACCTGCACGCAACGCATCCGCCGGTTCATCTGCCCAAAAATTTAGTAACTCTTCGACCCAGCGTAGAACCGTTGAAACATTTGCGATAGCAGCAAGATTTATCTGACGCTCATCGCGCTTTGTGCCATTGAGTGTCGGTTGCTTGATAAAGCGTTCTTTGTGAATCTTTCCGCCACGCAAGGCAATTGCTACTTCGCGGGGAAGAACAACCGTTCGTTGATCAAGCGGAACTAAGAACTTTTTTTCTAGTAACCAAGTAACACCGGGTCCCGGATTTTTTATATCTCCAACACTTCCACGCGGTGGACCCCAGACCAACCGATCCAACACTTTCTTAGCATCTGCTGGTGCATCCTCTAAATCGCTTAACTTTAATTTAGCTAAAGATGCTGGTCCCAATCCTGCTGGTTCGGTGCCTATAACATCTCGTAGTTGTGTGGGAAAGCGCATTCCATCTTCTGATGGGTACACCAGACCTATTGTTACCAAATGCTCTAATGCACCTTTTGCCTCTTTTTCTGTCAGTGCTGTAACGCTTTTTTCTGAGAATGGTTCATTCAGAGCTGCAGCAGCTTCTAGAACTTGAAACTGCCATTGATTCAGAGAATCAATTGCTCTTGCCAGACTTGGAGCTGAGCAAGCACGAACTGCAAGAGATGCGATATCTGGTGGCACGGGTGTTACTAAATCTGGACGAGCAGTAAACAAATTTAAAAGGGCAGCATCATCAACACTACGCAGGTAGTCAGAGAATGAGCGCATTTCCATAACTTGCTTACATTACTGGTTTATCGGGTGTTCTTGTTAATTGCCCTTAGCGTTTACGCGGGGTCAGCCAGGTCAAAATTGCAGCAAACCTAACGACGATTGGGGAAATCATGCGACCGATAAAACGAGCGCGGCGGAAATCATGTATTGGCCAACCTTCGGCCATTGCGCGCAAACCCAGCAATGCATCCGGGTTGATCGCAGATGGGTGTCCAACGCATTGAAGCAGAGGTAAATCATTATTGCTATCTGAATAAGCAAAACAATTTTCCAATACAAATCCTCTTGCTTCTGCTAATTCGCGAACCGCGATAGCTTTTTCTTTTCCATGCAGAAGTGCGCCATTCATTTTTCCGGTGTAGTGACCATCTTTAATTTCAGCCTTACTGCCTAACGCACCCGTCAGCCCCAATCGTTTTGCGATCAATGTCGCCATATCTTCGGGGGCAGCGGTAACTAAATAAACTTCAACTCCATTTGCAATGTGCGCTTGTGCAATATCAATGGTGCCCTGCCACATTGCGGGTGAAACAAACTCGTCATAAATTTGTTGTGCAATCGCTTCAATGTCCTTGACATTATGTCCGCCAATAAAATCTGTAGCTGCATCTTGAAAGCGCTGAATCTCTTCTTTGTTTTCCTTGCCGGTTAAGCGAAATCTCAGGTTAGCTAATACAAAGCGCGATATATCCTTCTTGGTGAAGTACCCACGCTGATACATGCCGCGGCCCAAGAAATAAAGGGAAGAGCCACGAATCAGCGTGTTGTCTACATCAAAGAAGGCCGCTCTATTGCCCGTGAGTGCCATGTCACTACCTTACAGATAGACGGGGTTTCGAGACGCTTTATGCTTTACCCATGAGTTCAACAGTGCATGTAATCCGACACGGTGAAGTCCATAATCCTGACAAAATTTTGTATGGTCGCCAACCTGGTTGGAGATTGTCAGATACCGGTCAAGAGATGGCACGCACAATCGGTGAATGGTCCAAGAGCATTGATCTAGGCGCACTTCATGTTTCTCCGCTTCAGCGCGCTCAAGAAACAGCGGCCCCAATTGCTGCAGCCCACAATATTTCAATCACAACTGATGAACGATTAATTGAAGCGGCAAATGTCTTTGAAGGAAAACCATTTGCAGTTGGCGATGGCGTTCTGCGTCACCCGTCCGCCTGGAAGCACCTATGGAATCCGTGGAAACCATCGTGGGGCGAACCCTACGATGAGCAAATAAATCGAATGCTGGCGGCAATCTTTGCAGCTCGCGCTGCCGCCAAAGGCAAAGATGCAATATGCGTTTCACATCAGTTACCTATTTGGATTTTGCGCAGTGCAATTGAAAATCGTCGCTTGCTCCATGACCCTAGAAAGCGTGAATGCACCCTTGCATCTGTAACAAGTGTGCACTTTGATGATGAGGGAATTATTTCTGGGCTAACTTATTCTGAGCCCGCACGACATCTTTTGCCAGAAAAAAAGTAATGAAAAAGACTGCACTTATTATCGCTTTGGCTTTTGCTCTGGCCGGATGCGGTGGTGGCGGAACTTCTTCGGCGGAAGAAAGTTTTGTCTCCGGTGACGGTGCGACATCCTTTATAAAAATCTCAGATAGAAAGATTGCTCCAGCAATTACAGGATTAACTTTAAACGGGACTACCTACACCTACACAAAAGACAAAATTGCTGTGATTAATGTCTGGGCATCGTGGTGCTCACCATGTCGAGCCGAAGCACCAACCCTGGTTGCTTTGTCTAAGAAATATGAAAATGTTTCATTTATTGGAATTTTAACCCGCGACAATCCAGCAAATGCTGAAGCGTTTGCCCGTAGATTCAATCTGACATACCCAACGATTATCGATGATTCAATCTTGATTGGTTTCAAGGGATCTTTGCCTGCAAACGCGATTCCTACAACTGTAATTCTTGATAAAAATGGAAAAGTAGCGGCACGTATTTCAGGGGTAGTGACGGTTGCATCCCTAACCCAACTCATTGAAAAGATCAGTGCAGAATGAGAGATTTCTTTGTAGATCAGATTTTTTCCGGGGTCCTTGTTGCAGCATTTCCATTTGCATTTATTGCAGGGGTTATCTCATTCCTTTCTCCATGTGTGCTTCCTTTGGTGCCGGGATATCTTTCCTTTGCCGCAGGATTTTCTGTAAGTCGCGGAAAAGTATTGCTTGGCTCCTTCTTATTTGTCGTGGGATTTAGTCTGGTCTTTGTTTCTTTTGGGGCTATCTTCGGTGGACTTGGAAATACCTTGTCTGCGCATGAAGAAATGATCTCAAGAGTTCTTGGTATGGTCACAATTTTCTTGGGATTTATTTTCTATGGTCGGTTCCCATTTTCACCGACGATTAGGCCAAAAATGCGAACAACTGGTGGCTTAGTAGGTGCACCATTACTAGGAGTTCTATTTGGAATTGGTTGGACACCTTGCATTGGGCCAGCACTGGCTGCCGTACAAACTTTAGCTTTTCAAGAGTCAAGTGCGGTCCGTGGAGCCATCCTGTCATTTGGCTACTGTTTAGGATTGGGACTCCCATTCATTCTTTCTGGATTGTTTTTGGATAAATCTAAGAAAATTCGATCAATTATTTATCGCAGAGGTGACCTTATTTCTAAGATTGGGGGAATCTTTTTGATTGCAATCGGAGTTCTCCAAGTACTGGGAATATGGAGCCAAATAATGATCTCCATTCGTTCCCTTATCTCTGATTTCATACCGGTGATTTGATGAGTCAACAAATAGAGCTTCCAGAGCTAGATAGCGTTGGCGTGATGCGGTTCGCATGGCGGCAACTAACAAGTATGCGCACCGCTTTAATTCTGCTCTTGATGCTTGGAGTTGCATCTATTCCTGGATCCCTGTTTCCCCAGCGGACTCAAAATCCAATTCAAGTAAGCCAATACTTCAAAGATTCACCCGAGTTAGCCCAGTGGATGGATCGCTTATCCCTATTTGATGTCTACGGTTCACCCTGGTTTAGTGCTATCTATATCTTGTTGTTCATTTCATTGATTGGTTGTGTTTTTCCTAGAACAATCGAGCACTTTAAAGCAGCGCGCGCTTTACCGCCTGCAACACCAAAAAATCTTTCTCGAATGGAACATCACACAACATGGCCTGCACACGGCACAGAGCTTGAAGCTGCTCGTGCCTGGTTTAAAGAAAAACACTTTCGGGTTTTAGAGAAAGATGGTTCGATCTCAGCTGAGAAAGGATTTACTCGCGAAACAGGCAATTTATTTTTTCACCTAGCGCTAATACTAGTTTTGCTTGGAATTAGTTTTAGTTCTTTGTTTGGAATGCGTGGTGAAGCCATTATTAATGTGGGAGAAAGATTTGTAAATAATCCAACTAGTTATGACACCTTGACATATGGAAAGTTATACAAGGATGCCAACTTGCCAGGATTCATGTTAACAGCAGACAAATTTGTTGCTCAATACAATATCAAGACAAGTGCGCCAGAAGATTACACATTAAATGTCTCATTGCTTCGTGAGGATTCAGCTGTACTTGAAAAAAAGATTATTAAAGTAAATAGTCCTCTGACAATAGGTAACACTCGAATTTATTTGCAAGCCAATGGATATTCTCCAGTTGTAACAGTTCGGGATTCCAAAGGTGATGTTGCTTTTCAAGGCCCAGTTCCATTTTTGCCACAAGATTTGAATCTTCGCTCAATCGGTGCGATCAAGGTTCCAGATGCAAATCCCCAAATTGGTTTTGTTGGCTCATTTGTTCCGACCTATGTTCGTTCAGCAAATGGTGGGGGAGCCACTAGCGCATTCCCTAAAGCGCTGGATCCACGTTTGCTGTTATCGGCATGGACTGGTGACCTTGGATTGGACTCAGGAGTTCCACAATCGGTGTACAGAATTGATACCTCAAAAATGCAACAACTCGGACTGAAAAGCTTGAAACCGGGAGAGAGTTTTACTTATGCAGGGGGCTCAATAACTTTTGAAGGCTATATCCAATGGGTAAATCTGAACTTTGTTGCAGATCCCGGAAAGAAGTTCGCGTTGTTCGGCGCTATTGTTGCCATCCTTGGATTACTCGCTTCACTATTTACTCGCAGACGACGTATTTGGATTCGAGTTGGAGCAGAAGTCGAAGTTGCTGGGTTAGCAAAAAATGCTGCTCCAGGATTAGAAGTCGAAATTAAAGAATTTGTCCGGATGCTAAAGGGAGAAAAATAGATGTCACGCACGTGGGCTTTTGCATCCAATTACTTTATTTATTCTGCAACGGCTGTCTACACCTTGTCTTTTTTAGCGCATGCGGTTGAAACAGCATGGGCGGTTAAGGTTCCCACATCTACCGTAAAAACAATGGATTACAAACGCACTGAAAAGGTTGCGCGTATTGCAACAGCGATGATGATCTTAGGATTTGTTTTGTTGTTTGCGGGTGTAATTTCCCGAGGAGTTTCTGCAGGTCGAGTGCCTTGGGGAAACATGTATGAATTTTCAATCACTGGTGGGCTGGCATTTACAGGTGCATATTTAGCTGCACTTCGAAAGTATGATCTTCGATGGTTAGGTTTATTGGTTTCAATCTCTGTTCTTTTAACTCTCGGAACCGCTGTAACTGTTTTATATGTACCAAGTGCGCCACTGGTTCCAGCACTTAAATCCCCATGGTTGGTGATTCATGTATCTACTGCAATTATTTCAGGTGGAGTATTTCTATTGGCAAATGTAATCGCTGCCGCTTACTTGTACCTAGACAATATGGAATCAAAGGGTGAACGCAATACATGGGCAAAGCGGCTTCCATCTCTTGAAGTTTTAGATCAGTTGTCTTATCGATTAGTAGCATTTGTTTTTCCATTGTGGACTTTCTCTGTTATTGCAGGTGCAATTTGGGCAGAAAGTGCATGGGGTCGATACTGGGGTTGGGATCCAAAAGAAACCTGGGCATTTATCACTTGGGTTGCCTATGCCGCGTATTTACACGCACGAGTAACAGTAGGGTGGCGCGGTCGCAGAGCCGCGTGGTTATGCCTATTTGCAGGCTCTACATTTTTGTTTAATTATGTATATGTAAATATTTGGGGAACTGGAAAGCACACCTACTCAGGTCTTTAAAGCTTTCCTAAGAAATCTGGATCATCATCTGGCGGCAGGATGCGACGCTTGGGAGCCTTGCGCCCCTTAGGTTTGTTTCTTCCAGCAACCAAATATGCAATCGGTCCAATTGCTAGCGCTTGAGGTCCCAAGATAATTATCAGTAATAGCCAACCCCATTTTGGAAGAGTCTTAATCTGTGACTCATCAGTGCGCGCACAATCAATCAGAGCGTACAGAGTTATTCCAAAAACCAGGATGAGCGGGATGAGCTTTGACATGTGCTTAGTGTATCGCCAAGCCAACAGCAAACAAGAAGGCAAAGATCATTTGAAGTTTGCCGGTTCGACCTAAAACCGGGATTAACTCTTTACCAGTGACCCCGCTTAGAACTAATTTTGAAATCGAATAACTAAGCGGCGCGACCAAGAAAGTTAGCAGCGCCCAAGGATTCATGGTGGCGACAGCTGCACCATGTGCCAGAATCACAAATGCAACGAACTCACGTCGAGCATTTTTATCTCCAAGACGTACGGCAACTGTTTTCTTGTCCACTAACTGATCTTGATTGCGATCTCGGATGTTGTTTACCGCCAAAATCGCACACGAGAGTGCTCCCATTGGAACCGCAACTATAAAACTTAGCAATGTGATTTCATTGGTTTGTACATAGTAAGTACCCATAGTTGCAACTAACCCAAAGAAGACAAAGACTGAAAGCTCACCAAAACCTTTGTATCCATAAGGATTCTTGCCACCTGTGTATCCCCAGGCTGCTGCAATCGCAGCGATACCTATTGCAATGAGTACCGGAGATGTAAGTAGCGCCAACCATGCACCGGTGATGCTTGCAACCGCAAATGAAAGATATGCCGCGCCTTTTACTGATGCAGCCGAAGCTAAATTTGAGGCAACTAGGCGAGTTGGCCCGATTCTATGTTCATCGGTTCCTTTGACTCCATCGCTGTAATCATTTGCAAAATTAACGCCAATTTGCATCCAAAGGCCAACTTGCAGAGCCAGAAAAGCCCGCAAGAGATTGAACTCAGCCCCAGCCAATGCTGAACCAACAATTACAGGGGCTATGGCAGCAGGCAGTGTGCGAGGACGAGCACCCAGTACCCACTTATTCATGCGCAATCCCTTTCGCCAATTCTTTTCGATCAACCTTGCCAATACCCAGCAATGGTAACGATTTCATGCGATGAATACCTTTTGGTTTTGCGAAAGCGCCTAACTCTTTTTCTAAATGTGCTGCAATTTCTCCATCTTGAATATCTCCCACAACTGCCAATTGCAAACTTTGCCCCCATTGTGGATCCTCAATTGCAAATGCTGCAAATTGCACAGTCGGAAAAGCAAGGGTTAAAGAATTTTCTACGGCATTTAAGGATAAGTTTTCACCACCCGAAACAATTACATCATCTGATCTTCCGATGATATTCAAACGATCATTTTTGAACTCTCCTAGATCGTTAGTCTGAAACCAACCATCTTTTAATTGAATAGATGATGCGAGCACTGGACCCTTTATACAAATTTTATGATCTTGAATTTCAATTTCGACACCCTCTAATGCAATTCCGTTGTAAACACATCCGCCACAACTCTCAGTCATGCCATATGTGGTGATGACTTTGATTCCAGCACTTTCGGCCTGGTTGCGCAAAGACGCAGACAACGCTGCTCCACCTACTAAAACCGCTTTGGTTGATTTAAGATGATTGCGCAGATTGTCATCACCATGTAAGGCCCTAAACAATTGTGTTGGAACAATAGATGTGTAATCGGCTCTTGGGTACTCGCCTTTAAGTTCTCGACAATCAATTGCAACTGTTCCTAATTCATTAGCTCGCACAATGACATTAACAGCGGCGATGTGAGTCAGTGGAAGTAGAAGCGACCACGTTTGGCCAGGTGTGGCTCCAATAAATTTGTTTGATGCTTTCGCGGATGCCAATACGGCTGAAGCGGACAGCAGCACCTCTTTTGGAGATCCAGTTGATCCGGAAGTTCCAATTGCAACAGCTGCATAAGTTGGGGCGAACTGCGAGGAAACTTCGCCAAAGCCAAGGGTGGGGCCATCGCCCGCGAGAGCCGCTGTGATTTCACCCGCTATTTGGGAGATTTCGCATGCAGGGCTTACCCGCAGAATTTTTCGTTGTGACGAGTTATCCATTGCCACCGTAGGCTAGCGCTAGCAACGACGATGGAGGAAATGTGAGCAAGCCGATCAAGCGGGAATTTGGTAGCCGAGAGATTCCGCAATGGACAACCGCGCCAGGTGGCGAAGATTTCGTTGATATCAAATATCAAATGGGTGATGGCATGGCCAAAATCACGATCAACCGACCACAAGTTCGTAATGCATTTCGCCCACAGACAATTATTGAATTAATCGAAGCATTTGATCTGGCCCGTGACAATGAAGAGGTCGGCGTGATTATTTTTACTGGCGAAGGCACCGAAGCTTTTTGTTCCGGTGGAGACATAAGTGTTCGAGGTGATGATGGATACCTTGGTGATGACAAGTTAGCAAAAAAGGGAATTGGTCGTCTCAATGTTTTAGATCTTCAGGTACAGATTCGTCGCACGCCAAAACCAATTGTTGCGATGGTTGCAGGTTGGGCGATTGGCGGAGGGCATGTTCTACATGTTGTCTGTGATTTAACTATTGCTGCTGACAATGCAAAGTTCGGACAGACCGGTCCGATGGTTGGATCTTTTGACGGTGGATACGGCGCAGGTTTACTTGCCGCGCATGTGGGACAAAAGAAAGCTCGCGAGATTTGGTTCATGACCCGTGAATACGATGCACAGGAGGCGTTAAATATGGGACTCGTAAATACTGTTGTTCCGATTGCCGAATTAGAGGCTGAAACAGTTTCGTGGTGTCGCGAAATGCTACGTAACTCCCCGTTGGCGCTTCGTTTGTTAAAGGCAAGTTTGAACGCTGCAACAGATGGGTTAGCAGGAGTACAACAACTTGCAGGCGATGCAACCTTGTTGTTCTACATGACAGAAGAAGGACAAGAAGGTCGCGATGCCTATCAGCAAAAGCGCAAGCCTGACTTTGGAAAGTTTCCAAAGCGCCCTTAATTTATGGATCAACAACTTCTCGATACCTTGCGCGTAATTGCGCTGCCAATGAAAACAAGTTTTCGTGGCATAAATGTTCGTGAAGTTGCTTTAATCCACGGTGAATATGGCTGGGGTGAATTCTCGCCATTTCTTGAGTATGACGATCGTGAATGTGCCCCTTGGTTAGCCTGTGCCATTGAGGCGGCTACGCAGCCAAGACCGCAACTTTTTCACTCATCCATAGCGATTAATGGAACGATTCCTGCGACGAACGATAAGAAAGTTGTCGATGATCTAGTTACTTCCTATCCGGGTGTAAAAACCTACAAAGTTAAAGTCGGCAACAATCTCAGTGAAGATATTGTCCGACTGGCAAGAATTCGATCACTTGGTCGCACAGTGAACATTCGTATCGACGTTAATGGTCTTTGGAGTGTTGAGCAGGCACTTACTAATCTCTACGCCTTCTACGAAAATGTGGGGCCTTTTGAGTATGTCGAACAACCCTGTGCAACTTTGGATGAACTAAGAGAACTCAAGAGCAAGATTCGTATTCCACTTAAAATCGCAGTCGATGAAGTGATCCGAAAGTCACCAGATCCCTTTGCATTGGAGTTGCAGGGTGCTGCAGATATTGTCATGCTCAAAGTTCAACCTCTGGGAGGAATCAAAAGGGCGCATGCCATTGCAGAGCACCACAGACTTCCTATTGTTGTTTCAAGCGCTCTCGAAAGCGCTGTAGGAATCAACTACGGTGCCATCCTGGCAGGCTCTTTTGAGCAGTTGAACTTTGATTGCGGACTGGGGACAGGCTCGTTATTAGCTAAAGATGTTGCACACTTACCAATTGTTGATGGAAAAATCCAGATTAGTGATGTGATTCCAAACCTAGATGTCTTAGATGTGAGTGCAGATCGGTATGAATGGTGGAACAATCGCATCATGAGAACAGCGCAGCTTCTTGCATGAATACTTCAACTTCCTTGGCACGCGTCATTGTTCGTCAAGTTATTGAAGCAGGAATCACTGATGTCGTTATTTCACCGGGTTCTCGCAACGCACCTTTATCCTTAGCCTTTTTTCAAGCTTCACAAGCGAACTTAATTAAAATTCATGTTCGTATCGATGAGCGCACAGCTGGATTTTTTGCATTAGGAATCATTAAATCAACAGGTCTGCCGGTTCCTATTGTTTGTACAAGCGGAACAGCTGTTGCTAATTATCACCCTGCAGTTCTAGAAGCCAGCCATACCAATGCACCTTTGCTGGTATTAACCGCAGATCGCCCTGCCATGTTGCGAAAAACTGGCGCGAATCAAACAACCGAACAGGCGCGCATCTTCGGCAAAGCAGTTCGATACTTTGCAGATATTGATGGTCCGGTGTATCCGATGGAGTTGCCCTTAGATAGTTTGCGAACAGGCCCAGTGCACCTAAATCTTCAATTTGATGAACCACTGTTGCCTGACGAATCAACTGATTGGCTTTCGGATGTAAATGTTGCACCCAAGGATTTTGCTGCGCGTACAAAACCTGCAACATTACGAATAGTTGGGGCTCGCGGGGTTGTAGTAATCGGGCATGATCGCGGTGGATTAAGTGTTTCTGAAATTTCAGAGTTTACGAAGGTGCTTGGCTGGCCTGTAGTTGCAGAAGACCCATTGTCATTTCCTGATGCAATTGCTCATGCATCGATCTTTTTAGCATCACCAGAAATACGAAGCACCCTGATTCCGCAATCGGTTTTAGTAATTGGCAGAACAACTTTGTCTCGTTCGATAAATGCTTTCATTAAATCCAGCCCAATTTCATATGTTGTAGATCAGCGGCTTGCAACTGTTGATTCGGATCGTCAAGCAGATCGCAAATTCACACAACTTCCAGAGCTTCAAGGAGTAATCCACTCTGATGAATGGATTGCAAAGTGGAACAAAGTTTCAGAACGTGCGCAAAAACTGATTGCTTCGCTAGATGGTTGGAACGAAGCGACAATTGCCCGAACTATTTCAGCAGCTATTCCAAATGACACAGCTTTGTTTGTTTCATCATCTAGGCCAATCCGGGACCTAGAAGGTTTTGCCGCTCCACGCACTGGCATTTATACATATGCAAATCGTGGCTTAGCTGGCATTGATGGCAATATCTCTACTGCCTTGGGTGTTGCACTGGGTCACAAAGCAACGATTGCCGTACTTGGTGATCTTTCTTTCTTACATGACTTAACAGGGTTAATAAATAAAGAGGTTGTTAATTGCAAATTTATAGTTATTAATAATGATGGTGGCGGAATTTTTTCAACACTTCCACAACGGGGGGTTCATGGATTTGAGACGGTATTTGGAACTCCCCACGGCTTAAACCCTGCCGCAATAGCTGCAGCCATGGGTCTGCCCGCTAAGCAGATTTCATCTCTCAAAGAACTAGAAGCCGAGATAACCGCACCAATTTCTGGAATAAGTGTGGTTGTGTGCGATGTGCCTAACCGCGAAGCAAATGCGGATAATTTAAAAAGTATTGTTGAAAAACTAAGTTCTATTTAAGCGCGCTTCGCATTGGTGCAAACTTTGCATACGTTTCAGCTAACTCAACTTCTGGATCTGAACCATCTACGATTCCGCATCCGGCAAAGATTCGAATTGAATCCCCATTGATCTGACCGCAGCGCAAAGCAATTCCAAGTTCACCATCACCCGCTGCATCAATCCAACCGACAGGGCCCGCATAACGCCCACGCGACATTCCTTCAATTTCAGCAATCAATGCTGCCGCTTTCGGCCTAGGGGTTCCGCACACTGCAGCTGTTGGGTGCAGCTGCTCCAAAATTGTAAATGCATCAGTATGTGCAAGTGTTTCAACCAGTGCGCCGGTTACATCTGTTGCCAGGTGCATAACATTGGCAAGGTGTAAAACAAAAGGTGATTCTGGAACATTTATCGAAGTGCAAAAAGGCTCGATTGCATCTGCCACAGATCGAACCGCATACTCGTGTTCTGCGAGATCTTTTGATGAACGGGCAAGTGAGGCCGCAAGTGCCAAGTCTTTTTCATCGTTGCCTGTCTTGCTAATTGTTCCGGCTAAGACTCGTGATGTAACCATACCGCGGGATAGACGCAGTAATAATTCAGGTGTAGCACCAACTAATCCTGAAATCGAATATTTCCAGGTTGACGGATATTCGTTAGCAAGTTTGTTCAAAATTACCCGAGGGTCAATACTTTTATTTGACTTCACATTAATATCACGAGCCAAAACAACCTTGTCTAGCTCTCCGCTTTGGATGCGAGAAACAGCAGTTGCTACTCGCTCCTTCCACTTCGCATCTGCTTCAGCTTCTTCATTCCACACCATCTCGCCATTTGTTACATGATCAGGAGTGCTCTTAAGAATTGGTTGTGGATCCGAGCCGATCCAGGTAATCCATGACTTGTCTGCTTTTCTTCCAACAACAACTTCGGGAATTACCAACACCGAAACATCATCAGGTGAAAAAGAAAATGAGGTAAACAAAACTGGTCCGGTGCCGCTGCCATGAACGGTATTTGCAACAGCTAATTTTTCTAACTGCTTTTGCCACCAACGGCGCGCATCGGCGAATCTGTGTGGGCCGCTCACGGTTGTAGTTGCAAAGGTTCCCCAACCAACTAACCCATCACCGCTTCGCACCCAAGCAAGTGGATTTGAATCTGGCAATAAATCCAGCAGGGGTAAATGCTCACCTAAGCGAGTTGTTGTAACAGGAATTAATTGGCTCATTTCAAGGCACCAGCAAAAGACATGCGCACCCTTTCAATGAACTAAGTTGTGGATGAGCCTACTTCAAGAGAGAATGCGCCTATGTCTCGCGCAAATCTGAACAAAGACCCCGATGAAGTCGCGGCAATGTTTGATGGGGTCGCAAAGCGATATGACCTAGTCAATGATCTTTTGAGTTTGGGCCGCACCAAGGCTTGGCGCAAAGCCGCCACAAAGATAATTGCGCCAAAGCCTGGCATGGTTATTTTGGATCTGGCTGCTGGCCCTGGTTCCTCTTCAGAACCCCTTTTTAAAGCTGGGGCAACGGTGTTTGCCACAGATTTCAGCGAAGGAATGTTGGCCCAGGGTCGAAAAGCTCGTCCGTACCTGAACTTTTCCAAAGCCGATGCCCTCAATCTGCCCTTTGAGGTAAACAGATTTGATGTGGTCACCATTTCCTACGGACTTCGAAACACCGTCGATTTCGATAAGGCGTTGGCAGAGGCCCTCCGGGTCACCAAGCCAGGTGGCCGGATGGTCGTCGTCGAGTTCAGCCACCCAACCTGGCGTCCATTTCGGACCCTGTACACCGAGTATTTGATGCGCCTTTTGCCAGCAATAGCCAAGAAAACCGCCTCAAACCCAGATGCCTATATCTATTTGGCCGAATCGATCAGGGCCTGGCCGGATCAGATGGCTTTGGCGGCCCGCATGGAAAAAGCTGGTTGGAGTCAGGTCAGCTGGAAAAACCTAACTTTCGGGGTTGTTGCAGTTCACAGCGGGTTCAAGGGCTAGCGGTCAACGGCATTGCCCCTCGCACCTTAAGATTTCGTCCGTGATATCCACATCCAATCCATATGTACCTATTGTGGTGATAGGTGCCATCGGTTTTGGCTTTGCCGTCTTCTCAATTGTCGCTGGCGCGCTCGCAGGTCCGGCCAGATACAACCGAGCCAAGCTCGAAGCATATGAATGTGGAATCGAACCATCACCACAAGCTGTCGAAGGTGGACGATTCCCAGTTAAGTACTTTTTAACCGCAATGCTTTTTATTATTTTTGATATCGAAATTGTTTTTCTTTATCCATGGGCGGTCGCCTTTGACTCCCTGGGCTTGTTTGGTTTGGTTGAAATGGCAATTTTTATTGCAACAGTTTTTGTCGCTTTTGCATATGTGTGGCGTCGCGGTGGATTGGAATGGGATTAAAAATGGGTCTTGAAGAAAAAATCCCTAGTGGTTTCTTATTAACTACAGTTGAAAAACTCGCTGGTTACATGCGCAAGAACTCTTTGTGGCCGGCAACTTTCGGTCTTGCCTGCTGTGCCATCGAAATGATGGCGGTTGGATCTGCAGCAAAGTATGACATTGCACGATTTGGTGGTGAAGTTTTCCGTGCCTCACCTCGTCAAGCAGATTTAATGATCGTTGCAGGTCGTGTATCTAACAAGATGGCACCAGTACTACGTCAGATTTATGATCAAATGTCAGCACCAAAGTGGGTTTTAGCAATGGGTGCTTGCGCATCATCAGGCGGTATGTTTAACAACTACGCAATTGTGCAAGGCGTAGATCACGTTGTGCCAGTGGATATTTACTTGCCTGGTTGCCCACCTCGCCCCGAAATGTTGCTTGATGCAATCTTGAAATTGCACGAGCAGATTAGCGATACAAAGCTTGGAGCAAATAGAGCACAGGTAATCAAGGAAGTTGAACTTGCGGCGATGAACGCCAAGCCAACCCATGAAATGAAGGGTTTGCTTGCGTAATGACTGACGGAATGTTTGGCGCAAAGGGCACCGGGGATACCTCTGGCTACGGCGGATTAGTTCGCCAAACCGTTATTCCAGGCTCATCTGAACGTCCATACGGAAGTTATTTTGATGAAGTTACAGACAATCTGGAGCGTGCATACCCAGGTTTTTCAGATGCAATCGAACGTGTTGTTGTCGATCGCGGTGAATTGACTTTGCACGTGAAGCGGGAAAAGTTAGTCGAAGTTGCATTGATCTTGCGTGACACATTGAAGTTTGAAATGTGCATGGGCGTAAACGGAGTTCATTACCCAGAACAAACTGGCCGTGAATTACATGCTGTGTACCCATTGCTTTCGATGACAAAAAATCAACGAATTCGTTTAGAAGTTTCTGTTCCAGATGGTGACGCACATATTCCATCTCTTGTTGAAGTATGGGCCGGAAACAACTGGCATGAGCGCGAAACTTTTGACATGTTTGGAATCATTTTTGATGGTCACCCGGGACTCACTCGCATCTTGATGCCAGATGATTGGGACGGACACCCACAACGTAAGGATTATGCGTTGGGTGGAATCGCAGTTGAATACAAGGGTGCAACAACACCGCCTCCTAGTGAAAGAAGGAGTTACAAGTGACAACTTTTGATCCATATGCTCCTTCGAGAGATACAACTGAAGGAAAAGTTTTCTCTGTTACAGGCGGAGACTGGGATGCATTAGTACAAGATATTGGTGCAACCAAAGAAGAGCGCGTTGTTGTCAACATGGGTCCTCAGCACCCATCAACACACGGTGTGCTTCGTTTGGTGCTAGAACTCGAAGGCGAAACAGTTACCGAAGCACGTTGTGGAATTGGTTATCTACACACTGGTATTGAAAAAAATATGGAGTACCGCAACTGGACTCAGGGAACAACATTTGTAACTCGAATGGATTACTTGGGCCCACTTCACAACGAGACTGCATACTGCTTAGCAGTTGAAAAACTTTTGGGAATTACTGACGATGTCCCAGAGCGCGCATCTGTTATTCGCGTCATGATGATGGAGCTCAACCGAATTTCATCGCACATGGTGGCACTTGGCACCGGAGCCCTTGAATTAGGTGCGATGGGCCCTATGTTCTTTGCTTTCCGTGACCGTGAAACTGTGCTTGAGATCTTCGAAATGATCACTGGATTGCGCATGAATATGGCCTACATCCGCCCAGGTGGAGTCCAGCAGGATCTTCCAGATGGCGCACTGACAAAGATCAGAGACAGCGTAAAGCTGATGCGCAAGAACTTTAAAGACAATGCAACGTTGCTTATTGGTAACTCAATTTGGATGAAGCGCACCCAAGGAATTGGTTACCTAGATCTTGCAGGGTGTACGACTCTTGGAATCACTGGACCAGTACTTCGTTCAACTGGAATGCCATGGGATCTTCGCAAACTCCAACCATATTGTGGATATGAAAACTACAACTTTGATGTAGTAACTGCAGATACCTGCGATGTGTACGGTCGTTTCTTGATTCGTATGAACGAGCTGGAACAATCACTTCGCATCATTGAACAATGTGTAGACAAGTTAGAAAAACTTCAAGGCGCACCAGTGATGGTTGCAGATAAGAAGATCGCTTGGCCCGCACAACTTGCAATGGGTGGCGATGGACTTGGTAATTCACTGGATCACATTCGCCAAATCATGGGAACATCAATGGAGTCATTGATTCATCACTTCAAACTTGTTACAGAAGGTTTCCATGTTCCTGCCGGTCAGGCATATATTGCAATTGAGTCTCCACGAGGAGAGCTCGGTGCTTCTGTTGTTTCAGATGGTGGAACTCGTCCTTACCGCGTTCACTTCCGCGAACCATCCTTTAATAATTTGCAAGCAACTGCAGCGATGAGTGAAGGTGGCATGGTTGCTGACATCATCGGCGCGGTTGCATCAATTGATCCAGTAATGGGAGGGGTTGATCGCTAATGGCATATTCACAAGAAGATGTTCAGATTATGGAATCAATTATCAAGCGCTATCCACGCCCAAGATCAGCGATCATGCCGTTGTTGCATTATGTGCAATCAAAAGCTGGCTATGTAACTAATGAAGGCATTGAAGCAATCGCAAAGATCCTGCAGCTAGAAGCGGCAGAAGTCACTGCTGTATCTACCTTTTATACCCAGTACAAGCCAACGCCAGTAGGTGAGTACCACGTAGGTGTCTGCACAAATACTTTGTGCGCAGTAATGGGCGGAGATGCAATTTTCGCTTCACTTAAAGATCACCTAGGTATTGAAAATGATGAAGTAACTGCCGATGGAAAAGTTTCTCTAGAGCACATCGAATGTAATGCTGCATGTGATTACGCACCAGTGGTTATGGCTAACTGGGAGTTTTACGATAACCAAACAGTTGAGTCTGCAAAAGATTTAGTGGATTCAATGCGTGCTGGAAATCCAAAGCCTCCAACTAGAGGTCCTAACAAGTTGGTTACATGGAAAGAAGCATCAGCAGTTCTTGCCGGATTAAATGATGGACTTGCACACGAAGGTGTACAGGCCGGAGAGCCAACATTGCTTGGTTTGAAACTTTCGAAAGAGGGCAAGTAATGACAAAACTAGCTCCGGTTTTATCTGCACACTGGGATGAAAAAGATTCATTTACTCTAGAAGGTTACAAGCGTCATGGTGGCTACACAGCATCTGCCAAAGCACTTGCTATGGATCCAGATGCGGTTATTCAACTTGTTAAAGATTCAGGGTTACGCGGTCGCGGTGGTGCAGGTTTCCCAACTGGTATGAAGTGGGGATTTATCCCACAAGGTGACAACAAAGATCACTACCTAGTTGTGAATGCAGATGAGTCAGAGCCAGGAACGTGCAAAGACACACCTTTGTTGATGGCTAACCCACACGTATTAATCGAAGGTTGCATCATTGCTTGTCACGCAATTCGCGCAAAGCATGCATTTATTTATATTCGCGGTGAAGTAACACATGTTGTTCGTCGCGTTAATCAAGCAATTGCAGATGCCTACGCTGCAGGAATACTTGGCAATGGAATCGATGTTGTTTTACACATCGGCGCTGGTGCGTATATCTGTGGTGAAGAAACCGCTCTTCTTGATTCGCTCGAAGGCTTCCGCGGACAACCTCGTTTGCGTCCACCATTTCCAGCTATTGCAGGCCTTTATGCCCGCCCAACTGTTGTAAATAACGTTGAATCAATCGCATCTGTTCCAGCAATTATTAAAAACGGCGCCGAGTGGTATCAATCAATGGGAACAGAAAAGAGCAAGGGAACAACGCTTTACTCATTATCTGGCCATGTTGTTAACCCTGGTCAGTTTGAAGCACCACTTGGAATCACTCTTCGCGAAATTCTGGATTTAGCAGGCGGAGTTCGACCAGGACACAAATTAAAGTTCTGGACACCTGGCGGCTCATCTACGCCTTTGTTTACAGATGCACACCTAGACATTCCATTGGATTACGAAGGTGTTGCAGCAGCAGGTTCAATGCTTGGAACCAAAGCGCTACAAATTTTTGATGAGACAACGTGTGTTGTTCGCGCAGTATTGCGCTGGACCGAGTTCTACAAGCACGAGTCATGTGGAAAGTGCACACCATGTCGCGAGGGCACTTGGTGGTTGGTTCAGATTCTTCGTGACCTTGAAGCAGGTAAGGGAACTGAAGCAGATCTTGCCAAGCTACTTGATCTTTGCGACAACATCATGGGCCGATCATTTTGCGCACTAGGTGATGGCGCTACCAGCCCAATCACATCTTCAATAAAGTATTTCCGTGAGGAATACATCGCACACTTAACAAATGGTGCATGCCCATTTGATCCAGTCGCCTCAACTTTATTTGCAGGAGCTGGTGCTTAAATGACAACTGAAGTTGTTGACATGATTACCGTCGTAATTGATGGTTTTGAAGTTAGCGTTCCGAAGGGGACTCTCGTAATTCGTGCAGCAGAACAACTTGGTATTCAGATTCCGCGTTTTTGTGATCACCCGTTACTAGATCCAGTAGGTGCATGCCGTCAATGTTTGGTTGATATCGAAATTAATGGTCGTGCATTTCCAAAGCCACAGGCATCATGCACAATTCCGGTCGAGCCAGGGATGATTGTAAAAACACAATTAACTTCACCGGTTGCCGAAAAAGCTCAACGTGGTGTTATGGAGCTTTTGCTTGTCAACCACCCGCTTGATTGCCCAGTGTGCGACAAGGGTGGCGAGTGCCCATTGCAAAACCAAGCAATGAGTACCGGCCAAGGATCCAGCCGTTTTGAAGGCGTAAAGCGCACATTTGAAAAGCCAATCAATATTTCATCCCAGGTATTACTCGACCGCGAACGATGCGTTTTATGTGCACGCTGTACCCGTTTTTCAGAGCAAATTGCAAGCGATCCATTCATTACCTTGAACGAGCGCGGCGCATTGCAGCAAGTAGGAATTTATGAAAACAAACCTTTTGAATCATATTTTTCTGGAAACACAGTTCAGATTTGTCCAGTAGGAGCACTGACTGGTGCGGCCTATCGTTTCCGTGCCCGTCCCTTTGATTTAGTGTCGACACCATCTGCATGTGAACACTGTGCATCAGGGTGCGATATGCGCACCGATGTCCGTCGCGGAAAAACTCTTCGTCGTCTTGCTGGTGAAGATGCATCTGTCAATGAAGAATGGAACTGCGATAAGGGTCGCTGGGCATTTAAGTATGTAACAGCTGTTGATCGCCTCAAGACACCGATGGTTCGAAATGAAGAAGGCGTTCTTGTAGAAGCATCATGGCCTGAAGCTTTAGCAGTTGCCGCTGCAGGATTAAAAGCAACAGAATCTGCAGTATTAGTTGGCGGTCGCACAACACATGAAGATGCTTATGGTTACAGCAAGTTTGCTCGTGTTGCACTTGGCACCAACGATATTGATTTCCGTGCGCGTGTTTCATCTGATGAAGAGCGCGAATTTCTTGCAGCTCGCGTAGTCGGATCAACAACTACCTACCGCGACATTGATAAAGCAGACAAGGTGTTACTTGTTGGCTTTGAACCAGAAGAAGAGTCACCAATTGTTTTCTTGCGCATCAATAAGCAATTCCGCAAGCGTGCGTTAAAGGTTGTTTCAATTGGTTCTAAGGAATCAATTGGCGTGGATAAGTTAAAGGCAGAGTTTGTAAAGGTTGCACCAGGTCAAGAAGCTGCAGCCGTTGCTGCACAATCATTAACAAGCCAATCCGTAATTCTTGTTGGAGAGCGCGCAGCAGAAAGTGCTGGTTGTTTAACAGCAGTTGCAGCACTTGTCGATGCAACAGGTGCAAAGATGGCATGGATTCCTCGTCGAGCAGGAGAGCGCGGAGCACTTGAAGCAGGGGCAATTGGAAACCTCTTGCCAGGTGGACGCCCCGTCACTGATGCTGCAGCCCGCGTGGATATTGCGACAGCCTGGAATACAGATTCGCTTCCAGCCGAAATTGGTCGAAGCACATCACAGATAATTGATGCGGTACATGCAGGACAGATTGGATCGCTACTTGTTGGTGGCGTTGATCCGCTAGATGCTGACAACAGTGCTGCAACACTTGCCGCACTCGAAAAAGCTTTTGTGGTCTCTCTTGAAATTGCACCAAGTGCGGTGACAGAGCGCGCAAATGTTGTACTTCCTGTAGCGGCAGTTACTGAAAAGTCTGGTTCATATTTGAACTGGGAAGGCCGTCCACGTTCTTTTGATGCAGCTGTTAGTGACTCACTTAACCGCAGCGATCTGCGAATTCTTTCAATGATCGCTGAAGAGATGAATGTTTCACTTAACTTAGGAACAGTTACGGCAGCAATTAAAGAGATTGCCTCCATTGGTAAATGGGATGGTGCTCGCGCATCATTTAACAAAGTCAGTGCCTCAGCTCAACCAACACTCAGAGCAGATCAAGCCCTGATTACTTCATGGCGTCGCCTTCTAGATCTTGGAACATTGCAACAAGGTGAAGAAAATCTTGCTGGTACATCTCGTCGCACAGTTGCTGTGATTTCTCCTAAGCGCGCTGAAGCCATGGGGGTTGTAGATGGCGACCAACTTAAGATTTCAACCGATGCAGGTTCGGTAACGCTTTTGGCACTCGTTGAAAATATTCATGATGACGCAGTATGGGCGCCACGTAACTCACATGGATCTCAGCTATTGGTAAACCTAGGCGTCGCACATGGCGCAGTTGTTACGGTGGTGAAGCTATGAAGACAGCAGAGCTTATTGGAGCAGACCCAGGTTGGTTGATTGCGGTTAAAGCTTTAATCGTTTTTGCAATCTGTGTTGTGTTAACTCTTATGTCTGTGTGGGGAGAGCGTCGACTTGTTGGTCGTATGCAACAGCGCCCTGGCCCTAACCGTGTTGGACCATTTGGTTTGATTCAAGCACTTGCTGATGGAGTAAAGCTGGCTCTGAAGGAAGACATCATTCCGACAGCAGCAGATAAAGTCGTATTTGTTTTGGCACCAATTATCAGTGCTACAACCTGCTTTATGTCCTTTGCAGTTATTCCAATCACTGGTGAAGTAACCATGTTTGGTCGCCAAACTGCAATGCAGCTCACTGATATTCCAGTTGGTGTCTTATACATACTTGCGATCGCATCAGTGGGTGTTTACGGAATTGTTTTAGCCGGTTGGTCTTCTGGATCTACTTACCCACTGCTTGGTGGACTTCGTTCAAGTGCTCAAGTGATTTCATATGAAATCGCGATGGGCCTTTCACTTGTCGCTGTCTTTATTTATGCAGGTTCAATGTCCACATCTGACATCGTGGCCGCACAATCTTCATGGTGGTATGCAGTTGTTCTATTCCCATCCTTTGCAATCTATGCAATTTCAATGGTGGGCGAGACAAACCGAGCACCTTTTGACTTGGCTGAAGCCGAAGGTGAACTAGTGGGCGGATTCCACACTGAGTACTCATCACTGAAGTTCGCGCTATTTTTCCTTGCTGAATATGTAAACATCATTGCTGTTTCAGCGCTAGCGACAACCTTGTTCCTTGGAGGATATAAGACCCCACCAGGACTTGGCTTTACCGAAAGTTGGCTCGGTGGTTGGTTTACCGCGTTCTGGTTCTTCTCTAAGGTCCTTGCCTTCTTTTTTGTATTTGTGTGGTTGCGTGGAACATTGCCACGTCTTCGCTATGACCAGTTCATGCAGTTTGGTTGGAAGGTTTTGATTCCAGTTTCAATCTTGTGGATCTTGGTTGTGGCAACACTTCGCTTACTTTCATTGCGAAATGCGTCAACAGCAATTGTGATCGCATTCACCAGCAGTATCGTCTTTATCATCCTGGCGATAAATGTTGGATTCGAGAGATCTAAAAAGAAAAAGCAAGATGCTATTGCCGATGGCGATAATAAAGCTGCACCAAAGTTTGCAGTTCCAACACTTCCCATGGAAGTTTCAACAATCAACGTTTCACAGAAGGTAGGGGACAACCGTGAGTGAAAACCTTGAACCGTTAAAGCCAAAGGATCTAGGCATCAACGATGTTGAGTTCTATGAAGTAGAACAAGCCCCACCTGTTGGCTTCTTTGGAACCATGAAGGGTTTCTGGGTCACCTTCTCCACCATCTTTAAGAAGCCATTGACCGTTGAATACCCTGAAGTAAAGGCTCCAACTGAAGAACGTTTTCACGGACGTCACCAACTCAATCGCCACCCAGACGGCTTAGAAAAGTGCATTGGTTGCGAGTTATGTGCGTGGGCCTGCCCAGCAGATGCTATTTATGTTGAAGGCGAAAATAACACTGAAGAAAACCGGATGTCACCCGGAGAGCGTTACGGCAAGGTTTATCAGATCAATTATCTGCGCTGTGTTTTCTGTGGACTATGTATTGAAGCCTGCCCAACTCGCGCGCTAACAATGACAAATGAATACGAACTTGCAGATGACACTCGTGCCAAGTTGATCTTTGAAAAGCAAGATTTACTGGCTCCGCTTCGTCAAGGAATGTTGATGCCTCCCCATCCAATGTATCCAGAAATGACTGATACCAATTATTACAACGGTGATGTAAAGCAGTCTCATCCGTCGCAGGAGGCACAGTAAGTGTTGCAATTAGCTCTCGAAGTAGGACAGACCGCTAAACCAGAAGCGGTGATGTTCTGGATTCTTGGCCCTCTAGCAGTGGTTGCCTCCCTTGCAATGTTGCTCGTAAAGAAAGCTGTGCACTCTGCAATCTTGATGGCATTTGTAATGATTGTTTTGGCGATCTTCTACATCGCACAGGATGCCGTATTTTTGGGAATTGTTCAGGTAGTCGTTTACACCGGCGCGGTAATGATGTTGTTCTTATTTATTTTGATGTTGGTTGGTGTTGATTCATCTGATTCATTAACTGAAACAATTCGTGGACTTCGTCCAATCGCAATTACCGCAGCTGTTGGGTTTGGTGGATTGTTGGTTTCACTTTTGGGCCGAGCAACTATTGGTAGAAGTGCACAAGGCTTAACCGAAGCAAATTCTGAAGGAAATGTTCAAGCCTTAGCTCAACTTTTGTTTAGCACTCATGTGTGGCCATTCGAAGTTATTTCAGCTCTCCTCATTACTGCAGCACTTGGTGCAATGGTGTTGGCGCATCATCAGAGCACAACGGTTCGCCCCACTCAGCGTCAGCTTTCAATTGACCGCTTCCGCGGAGAAACACTAGGAACCGCTGCGGGTCTACCTGGTCCTGGTGTTTATGCCCGCCATAACGCAGTTGATGTTCCTGCGCTTTTGCCGGATGGAACTCCCGCAGCGGGCTCAGTAAATGCCACCCTTGAAGCGCGCGGAGACATGTTGGATTACAAGAAGTTTGACCTCAGCGAAGTTAATACCAAGGTTGAGGAGGAGAAGTAATGGATGCATCAAATTACCTATATGTATCAGCACTTCTTTTCACAATTGGTGCTGTGGGTGTTGTGGTTCGCCGCAACGCAATCGTTGTTTTTATGTGTATCGAATTAATGTTAAATGCAGCAAACCTTTCATTTGTAACTTTCTCACGCATCAATGGCGACCTTGATGGCCAAGTAATGGCCTTCTTCACGATGGTGGTTGCCGCTTGCGAAGTTGTTGTTGGTCTTGCAATTATCGTCACGATTTATCGTTCCCGCCGATCAGCATCTGTTGATGATGCAAGTTTGTTGAAGCGATAATGATGAGCACTTCAACCAGCCTTGTGTATTTGATCGCGCTGCCATTAGCAGGTGCGGCAATACTGCTACTTGGTGGACGACGCACTGATAAATGGGGCCACTTACTTGCCACGGCGCTTTCAGCTTCATCTTTTGCTGTCGGTCTGTATCAACTCACGTTAATGCTTGATCGTCCAACGGATGCACGCCCAATCTCTCAAAAACTTTTTGAGTGGATCCATGTTGGTGATTTCAAGGTAGATGCTGGACTGCTGCTGGATCAATTATCGATCTGTTTTGTTTTGTTAATTACCGGTGTCGGAACATTGATCCACATCTATTCGATTTCATATATGTCCCATGATCGTGATCGACGACGTTTCTTTGCGTACTTAAACCTTTTTATTGCAGCCATGTTGCTATTGGTGTTGGGCGATAGTTACCTCAATCTTTATGTTGGTTGGGAAGGCGTGGGTCTTGCTTCCTACTTATTGATCGGTTTCTGGAATCAAAAGCCGGCTTATGCAACAGCATCTAAAAAAGCCTTCGTGATGAACCGCGTTGGTGACATGGGATTGTCATTTGCCATCATGATCGCCTTTGCAACCATGGGTACAGTGTCATTTGCAGGAGTAGCCGAGCATGCCCACCACGCTTCTGAGGCTGCACTCACTGCGATGGGAATCATGTTGCTAGTTGCAGCAGCTGGAAAGTCTGCTCAATTTCCTTTGCAGGCATGGCTGGGCGATGCAATGGCTGGTCCCACACCAGTATCTGCATTGATTCACGCAGCGACAATGGTTACCGCCGGCGTCTATTTGATTACTCGTTCTAACTTTGTCTTTGATGCAGCACCAACCGCACAATTATTAGTTGTCATTGTTGGTGCAATTACCTTGATGTTCGGTGCAATTATTGGAACGGCAAAAGATGACATCAAGAAAGCACTCGCAGCCTCAACCATGTCCCAAATTGGTTACATGATTTTGGCAGCTGGTTTGGGTCCTGTTGGTTATGCCTTTGCAATTATGCATCTGCTGACACATGGATTCTTCAAGGCCGGAATGTTCCTTGGCGCAGGATCTGTTATGCACGGGATGAATGATGAAGTAAACATGCGCAAGTACGGTGCGCTTCGAAAGTTTATGCCAATCACATTTGTAACTTTTGGTCTTGGATATCTTGCAATCTTGGGTGTTCCGCCCTTTGCAGGTTTCTATTCCAAAGACATGATTATTGAAACAGCCTTTAATGCTGGCGGAGTAAAAGGAATTATTCTCGGGAGCGTAACTTTGCTAGGCGCAGCAATAACTGCTTTCTATATGACACGTGTAATGATTTTGACTTTTACTGGTACAAAGCGTTGGGATGATGATGCTCATCCACATGAGTCACCATGGTTGATGTGGCTGCCTATGGCAATTCTTGCGATCGGCTCTGTTTCTTCTGGTTACTTGTTGTCCCGGGGTGACGCGTTGGAAAACTGGTTGCACCCTCTATTTGAACATCATGAAGAGCATGGCCATCTCCTTGAACCAATCGTTGTTTCGGCGATGGCCCTTACTATGGTTGCAATCGGCGTTGCGATCGCGTTCTTAAAGTATTCACGCCACGATGTTGCAAATGTTGCACCTGAAAATGTCTCAATCTTGACAAAGATTGCCCGACAAGATCTGATGCAGGATCGCTTCAATGAAGCTGTATTTATGCGTCCAGGACAGGCAATTACGCAGACCTTGGTTGCAACAGATCAGGTTCTAATCGATGGCGCAGTTCGAGGTCTTGGAGCAGCAACGCTAAGTTCGGGATCAACGCTTCGAGGCCTCCAAAATGGATTTGTTCGAAGTTATGCGGCTCTGATTTTGATTGCTGCAGTTGCATTAATTGGCGCGATTTGGGTGGTGGTTTCATAATGAAGTGGTTAACGCTATTAATGCTTCTGCCATTAGTTGGAGCATCAGTTATTGCCGTTCTTCCAAAGGGCAGCGAAAAAGCCGCAAAGCAAGCAGCTCTACTCACGACTCTTGCAGTGATGGCCACAACAATTGCGATGGCTGTTGGATTCCAACGTGACAATGTCGATCTACAGTTTGTAGAAAAATATGCTTGGATTCCAAGTTTTGGAATTAATTATGCACTGGGTGTCGATGCCATCGCACTAGTGTTGATTTTGATGTCAACGATCTTGGCACCGGTAGTCGTGCTTGCTGGTTGGAATGAATCACAGGGTGGTCGCTGGAGCGTTAAAACTTTTTACATTTTGGTTCTTGTTTTAGAAACCATGATGATTGGTGTTTTTGCAGCAACAGATGTTTTCTTGTTCTACGTAATCTTTGAGGCAATGCTGATTCCGGTCTACTTCCTTATTGGGGGATATGGAACCGGAGAACGTTCAGCTGCTGCCGTTAAGTTCTTGATTTACAGCCTTGTCGGTGGATTACTGATGCTGGCATCCATAATCGCCTTGTATGTGATGTCAGGTGCTCAAGGCGGACATACCTTTGATATCAATAAACTTTCTCAGCTGACCATGAGTTCAACAACTCAAAACTTACTGTTCCTTGGCTTCTTTATCGCATTTGCAATCAAAGCTCCGGTCTGGCCATTCCACACTTGGTTGCCGGATGCGGCGCAATCTGCGACTCCCGGTACTTCAGTTTTACTCTTGGGTGTTCTAGACAAGGTCGGTACTTTCGGAATGATTCGTTACTGCCTAACACTGTTCCCTGAAGCAAGTAAGACATTTACTCCGATCATTATGGTTTTAGCCGTTATTTCAATTATTTACGGCGCATTCTTGGCAATTGGTGCAAAAGACATCAAGCGTTTGATCGCTTACACATCGATTTCGCACTTTGGTTTCATCACCATGGGAATTTTCGCAATGACAACACAAGGTCAAAGTGGAGCCATTTTGTACATGTTCAATCATGGTTTCTCAACAGCTGCATTGTTCTTGGTTGCTGGCTGGATGATTTCGCGTCGTGGATCTTCAACGATTGCAGACTTCGGTGGTTTACAAAGAGTCACTCCAATTTTAGCGTGGAGTTTTTTCATCGCAGGATTGTCATCATTGGCCCTGCCAGGACTTTCCAGTTTTGTTAGCGAATTCTTAGTTCTTGTTGGAACCTTCACACGATATCCAGTCCACGCAGTAATTGCGACCTTCGGCATTGTCTTGGCCGCTTTATACATCTTGATTCCAGTGCAAAAGGCGTTACATGGTCCAACGACTGCCGGAAATGAAAACTTGAAGGACTTAAATCTTCGGGAAAAAATTGCGATTGCTCCAGTGGTTGCAATTATTGTCGTGCTGGGCTTCTATCCCTCACCACTACTCAAAGTAATTAATCCAGCAGCTTCACATGTGATCTCACAAATGGGATATGCAGATCCTGCACCAACTATTGGGGATAAGTAATGACATTTACAGCACCGGTTCTTTCATACTCTCTGTTGTCACCAATTCTGATTCTGCTTGGCGGTGCTCTAGTTGGTGTGCTGGTAGAAGCATTTGTTGCTAAAGCGCTTCGTCCTGCGATCCAATTAACTTTGACCCTTGGAGCGTTGTTACTTTCTTTAATGCAGGTCTGGCGAATCCGTGGACAAGAGTCATTAACAGCTGCCATGGGATCAGTCACAATTGATGGAACCGCGGTATTGATTCAGGCATCGATTCTTATCATTTCGATCATTTCAATATTTTTAATTGCAGATACCGAACACTTTGCGGCTTTGCCCGCAGCATTGCCAGGTTCTGAAGAAGAGCGCAATGCCCTCAAGTCAGGTAACCAAATCACTGAGGTCTATCCGTTAACACTTTTTGCAATTGCCGGAATGATGATTTTCCCAATAGCCAGTGATTTGATCACCTTATTTGTTGCCCTCGAAGTCTTATCGTTGCCTTTGTATTTGATGGCGGGACTTTCACGTAGGCGTCGATTGGCATCTCAAGAATCAGCTTTGAAGTACTTTTTGTTAGGTGCATTTTCATCAGCATTCTTCTTGTTTGGTGCCGCGTATCTATACGGATATTCCGCATCAATTACCTTTGCAGGTATCCGTGAAGCGATAGTTGGCGGCGGTGGAAATGATGTTCTGCTTCTAATTGGTATCGCATTCTTATCTATTGGGTTGCTGTTTAAGGTGGGTGCAGTTCCATTCCATGCCTGGACACCTGATGTTTATCAAGGCGCTCCAACACCAATTACGGCATTTATGGCTGCAGCAACAAAGGCTGCAGCATTCGGAGCCATGCTTCGAATTTATTACACAGTATTTTCCAATGCTCAATGGTCATGGACTCCAGTACTTTCAGGTATCGCAATAATTTCGATGCTACTTGGATCTTTAGTTGCAATAGCCCAACGCGATGTCAAGCGCATGTTGGCTTATTCATCAATAGCACATGCAGGCTTTTTGTTAACAGGTGTGATTGCACTTAACAAAGCTGGCCTTGATGCAACTATTTTCTACTTGTTCGCCTACGGAATTGTTACCGTTGGTGCTTTTGGTGTTGTGACATTGGTTCGTGACTCAGCTGGTGAAGTAACAGATCTAAACCGATGGAAAGGACTTGGCAAGAGATCACCATTTGCAGCGGCATCTTTTGCACTTTTCCTTTTGGCTTTCGCAGGTATTCCTCTTACCAGCGGATTCATCGGAAAGTTTTCAATCTTCTCTGCAGCATATGAAAGCGGCGCTAAGGGTGTTGTAATCGCTGGTGTACTTTCCAGTGCAATAGCGGCATTTTTCTATATTCGAGTAATTGTTTTGATGTTCTTTGCTGAATCTGTTGAAGATGGAACAAGCGTTGAAATTCCTTCTATTTTGACTAGAACAACAATTGTTTTTGCAGTAATAGTTACTGTGGCACTTGGTGTTTATCCAGCACCATTGCTTGATTTTATTACTGATATCGCAAGCTTCATACGCTGATGTCCACATTCGGCATCCCCAACCTTGCTCCTGCCTTAGAGGCACATTTGGTCGAAGAAATGGCCAATGTTGAGGCGCTGCTGAGAAGTCATACTCGCAGTGAATACCCATTTGTTGACGAGACTGGGGGACACCTTGTCGCAGCTGGAGGAAAGCGTTTACGCCCACTCTTAACTCTTCTTACTGCGCAATATGGAAATCCAGATGCGCCGGGCATTGTCGCGGCAGCTGTTGCTTGTGAAATTACACATCTTGCAACTTTGTATCACGATGATGTTATGGATGAAGCGCCACTTCGTCGCGGAGTAGAAAGCGCCAACATGCGATGGGGTAACACAATTGCTATTTTGACTGGTGATTTTTTGTTCGCCAAATCTTCCGACTTATTGGCAGATCTTGGTCCTGCTGCAGTTCGTTTGCAGGCCCGTACCTTTGAGCGTTTAGTAATCGGACAGATCATGGAAACACAGGGACCGGCAGCTGGCCAAGATCCTTTAGAACATTATCTAAAGGTTGTTGCGGATAAAACTGGTTCCTTGATTTCGGCATCAGCCAGATACGGTGGAATGATTTCGGGCGCACCTGCAGATATCACCGAAACAGTCACCATCTTTGGTGAAAAAATTGGTGTTGCTTTTCAGTTAGCAGATGATGTTATAGATATCGCTAGTGAATCAAACCAATCCGGTAAAACTCCCGGTACAGATCTTCGCGAAGGCGTTCCGACACTTGTTACATTAAATGTCATGAAATCAAATGATCCAGCAGATGGCGAATTGAAACAATTGCTCAGCGCACCAATTGCTGATGAAGCTACTGTCCAGCAGGTTTTGGTTGCACTGCGCAATCACAAAGCTTTAGATGAAGCTCGAGAACAGTTGCATCAAATCGCTAAACAAGCACGAGGTGCACTAGGACCGTTGCCAATAAATGATGCAACTGGCGCGCTGATGTCTTTATGCGACGCTGTCATTGACCGTTCTGCTTGATCTCACAAGGTCAATTGCAAGTGTTGTTAAAGCAATCCAGATAACGGCGAATCCGACCCAACGCGCAGTCGGCATATCTTCATGACGAATCCATACGCCGCATGAAAACTGTAGCGTTGGAGTTATGTATTGAAGAAGGCCAATAGTTGTAAATTGCAATCTGTTGGCTGCACCATTAAACAACAGCAGGGGAATAGCGGTGATTGCGCCCGCGCTCATGAGTAAAATCGTTAATCCCCATGAATGTCCAAACTGTCCAGTTCCTTGATGCCCAATAGAAACTAGATAAGCCAGATAGAAGAAACTCGAGATAAAGGTTTCAATAGCTAAACCCTCTAATGCGCCAAGTCCAAGTTGTTTTTTGATCAAACCGTAGCTTCCCCATGACAACGCCAAACCTATTGCAACCCACGGCAGACGGCCGTAATCAATTGTTAAAACTAAAACGCCCAAGCTAGCAATTGCTAAGGCAAGCCATTGCAATGGACGCATCTTTTCCTTCAACAGGATCACGCCAAATCCAATGATGATGAGCGGATTAATGTAATACCCAAGAGATGCTTCAACAACATGCTCGTTGTTAGTCGCCCAGATATACACCAACCAGTTAATCGAAATCAGAATCGAAGTCAGCAACAACTTTGCTGCAACCTGTGGTCGTTTTAATGTCACCAGTGTTGCTTTCAAGGCCTTGGTAGATGCCAATACAATAAAACAAAACACCAATGTCCATACAGCTCGATGTGAAACAATTTCCAAAGGGTTGGCTGGTTCTAGCAAAGGCCAGTACAAAGGAAATAGCCCCCACAATGAGTAGGCGCTGATCCCAAAAAGTAGTCCGAGCTTGTTTTTACTCACTTATCTAAAGTTCGTAAACTGAACAGCAAAATCCCAGCCACCATCTTTAATCATTGCCATAGTGTCCTGTAGATCATCGCGACTCTTTGAAGTCACACGAAGTTCATCCCCTTGGATCTGAGTTTTTACTGATTTTGGACCCTCATCACGAATCAACTTTGCAATTTTCTTTGCATTTTCTGTTGAGATACCTTCTTTTAAAGGTGCAGCAATTTTGTAAATCTTTCCTGATAACTGTGGCTCTCCAGCATCAAGGTGCTTCAGTGAAACACCTCGCTTAATCATTTTGTCTTTGACAACATCCAGTGCTGCTTTTGCGCGCTCTTCGGTGTCCGCCTCGATTAATACCTTGTCACCTTCAAGTTCAATCTTTGAACCGGTATTCTTAAAATCAAATCGAGTCTCAATCTCACGGACCGCCTGATTAATGGCGTTATCGAGCTCCATACGGTCGATCTTGGAGGTTACGTCGAAACTGCTATCTGCTGCCATGGTGAGGACTCCTTCACTCGATTAATGAGGCGGTTTTTACCTCTACAGACCTAAGGTATCCTTTCCCTTCGCACAATCCTAAATTGCCGCAGTACTTGTTCGACCTTGGCGGGTTGCCCGAGCGGCCAATGGGAGGGGACTGTAAATCCCCCGGCTCTGCCTTCGAAGGTTCAAATCCTTCACCCGCCACCAGCTTGCCTGAACTCCTACTTCTTTGAAGTTCTAGCTGCGCGGGAAAGAAATAGCGCAAAGACCAATGCCAAAACGATTCCGGTATTAACACCCATTTCAGTAAGTGCGCGGTTGAAATACTCCTCGGTCTTCTCTTTTTCCATTGTCAAAGAAGCTCCGACGGTCAAGATGTGTCGAACCGCTGCGATGACTCCAATGATTAAAAAATTGTCCAGTTGGAAGATTCCATCTGTAAATCGCACAATTACTGTGCGCATAATTTCTAGAATGATCACAACAAACAAAATGTCATTAATGCCCTGAATCATTCCCACCGGAAAAAATGGACGAGTTTCGATCAAGCGGAGCAATGTATATCCGGCAGCCAATACAGAGACTACGAACAAAACAATGCCGAGAAATCCATGCAGGATATCTTCTAATTTATCGATAAAAGTTACAGGAATCAGCGACTCATCATTTGTGAGTAAACCCTTGACTGACTTGTACTTCATGGTGACCACCCTTGGTTGCGATAACTAAGGGTAGACGCGGTCTCTAACCAAGGCAAGGGATTAAGCAAGAGGATCAGCGTTTTCCCGCTAAAGTTCTCACTTGTGCCGTCCAGATGCACCAATTTGTTGGGAGAGTGTCGTGTCCATGATTTCGCGCAGACGAGTTATTGCTGCTGCAGCTGGAGCTGCGATTTCTGGAATCGTCGGGACTCAAGAACAAGCATCCGCGGTGTCTTCCAAAACAAATACAGGCAAATCTAAATCAAAGAAATCCCAAGTCCCTGTCGAAGCACCTGTTCCGAATTCACTTGATTCAACTGTTCTAGATCCAATCAATAAGCAAATTGTTTTCTATTCGCCTCACCCTGATGATGAATTACTTTCCTTCGGGTTGATTGCCTCTGAATACATTGCCATCGGATATGAAGTTGTTTATGTGCTTTTAACCAGTGGCTCAACTACTACTGCAATTAAGTTGATTAATGGTGAATTACCATCACCGGGCAATGGAACTCGTTTTGTCTTTAAGGGTAAGCACGATCCCTTGATCTCTGGTTACAAGCCTTTGTCAATTGAAGATGTTGGTCGGGCTCGAGTAAATGAATTTCGCTCATCAGTTGGTGAAATGCTGGCGCGTGCTACCTCTGTCCACTGCTATGACATATTAGTAAATAATCAAATAGCAAACGAAGACGCTATTGCAGTGATGACTGAGATATCCAAGATGTACCCACAAGCGATTCACTGGACAATGTCTACGATGGATGTGCATCCTCATCATCGCGCTGCTGGAGAAGCACTGCGCCAATTGTCCTTGACTACTCCGATCAAAACCGCTTTTGCAATCTCACGAACTACTTGGGATCAGATTAAGAAACAGCGACTAGTAGACAACCTCGCTTTGCCAATCACTTTTTCATTCAAACCAAAAAGTGATCGTATGCAGCGTGTACGAAATGCTGTATTGCCTTATAACGCCTGGAACCCATTTGCTGGTTCTTATGCGATTGGCTATTCATCGGTGAGTGCTCAATTTGATGACCTAGAAACTTATGCTAACGCGCAGTACTGTGCCTCAACGCCAGCACTAGAAACTGTCATCGAATGGATTACAACCTCTAAAATTTAATCGGGTTGCCATATTCATTAATCAAAGCCTTCAGATTTACTTCATTACGGTCTTGATTTCCATTTTTCCAAAGCCCGACATCTTGGGTGGCATCAATAAAATTTAAGTGATCTAGTCCTGAAAGCCTGCGGACTAAGGTTCCTTTTCTGCGTGCTTGGAAGTACCACCAAAGATCATCTGTGTTGTGAGAAAGTTTTGTATATAGCTCTGCCTTAGCAGCATCTTCATGCATGGCATGTGGTGGAAACAATGTACCCGCACCTGATGTTGGCATTAGATCAGCAGCTGGACCTTCGCTAAGGTCATAGTGTTTATGCCAAGTGCTAAAGGGCAACACATTGTCCGCATCGTCTAAGGTCAAACGGTGTACTCGCGCGGCAACTATGGTTTCGGGGTACAGATAGTGATTAATCATTAGCTGTAGGAACAAATCATTATCAAAGTACAAATCATCATCAATGGTAACTATCGGATGCTTACCCTGCTTGCTAAGCGCGGGAATCAATTTCTTTCCAGAGCCTAAATCTTCACATGTGATTACTTTTATGTACTTCGACTTTTCTAAATGTTTGATTGCTTCAGGAAGCGCATTTAAATCTGAGTGGGCGATGAATACATTAATTGATTCCGGTTGCAGAATTTGGTTTTTAAGTGATGTAAGGGCAATTGCCAAAGCATCGAATCGCGCCGGATGGCTTGTTACTGCAACTTCAAACTTCCAATCTGGGTTCTTACTTTCAATGAGAGGTAGATACAAAAGTTGCTCACGACGTTGGGCGGATTGTGCCTGAGCATTCAAAGCTAGCTCTAGCTCCTTAAATGCTTTGCTGTTTGCACTTTGCAATTTGGACAACTTAGTCCCTAATTGCCTCATTGCTCGTACTTGGTAGGCAAGAAGAAGTACCGCGAGGGCTGAAATCAGCAAGGATGCGAGCGTCATGATTGAAATCGTACTTGATTGAGCCCCTCGCACCTGCGATCTAATTGCAAGTAGACACCTTACTTTTTCATTATTACCCTTTGGCAGTATCCATTGTGCCCCAACCTTAAGGAGCTAACGTGAGCTTAATAAATAAGAAAAGCGGAATTTTTGCCGCTGCTGTCATTGCAGCCGCACTATCACTTACAGGATGTTCTTCATCCGATTCTGCAACATCTGAAAGCGCATCATGTGCGAAAGCAGATCTTGCAACAGTTACCGAAGGCAAATTAACAATTGCTACAGGTGAACCTGCCTACTACCCATGGATCATTGATGATGCTCCAGAGACCGGAAATGGTTTTGAAGGCGCGGTTGCATACGCAGTGGCAAAGCAACTTGGCTTTGATGCAGCAGATGTCGTATGGACTCGTACAACATTTGATTCAGCTGTAACACCAGGAGAAAAGAACTTTGACTTTAACTTGCAGCAATTCTCAATTACTGAAGAGCGCAAGACAGCGGTTGATTTCTCATCTCCTTACTACACAGCTCCACAAGCAATCGTCTCTTTCAAGGGAAGCAAGATTGCTGGAAAGACATCACTTGCTGAACTAAAGAGTGCAAAGCTTGGTGCCGCGGTTGGAACAACATCACTTGATGCGATTTCGAACCAGATCGGTGCAACACCGCAGGTGTTCAACGACAATGCAGCTGGCGTATCTGCCCTCAAGAACAAGCAGATTGATGGTCTAGTTGTAGATCTTCCAACAGCTTTCTACCTTTCAGGTGTTGAAGTTCCAAACGGTCTCATCGTTGGTCAACTTCCTTCAACTGGTGCCGGAGATCAATTCGGTCTCTTGCTTTCAAAGGGCAGCAAGCTAACTTCATGTGTTTCTGGCGCAGTTGATGCAATCACAGCAGATGGCACATTGGCAGCAATTACAGATAAGTGGCTAGCAACTGATGCTGGCGCACCTGTTTTCAAGCCTTAATAGAATCTAAGAAGTAAACACGGTAGTTTGGCGGCCATGTCAGAGACTCAAAACTCTGCGTGGTCGCCAAGCTCACGTGAGATTCAACGCCGCCAATCCAGGCGAGCGATAAGCCGCAAGCAAGCAGGTATTGCTGCGGCTTCTTCTATTGTGGTACTTGGCACACTGGCTCTAATTCTTGTTACCTCGCCCGGTTGGGAAACGGTTAAAGCAACTTTCTTTGATGTCCAGTACGGCAAAGAGGTTTTTCCCACTGTAATTAAGGGGCTTTGGATCAATCTGCAACTGACCTTTATTGGCGGGGCAGCAATTGGTGTTATTGCACTTGGTCTTGCGTTATTGCGAACAACAAAATCTCCTGCGCTAACTCCCTTTAGATTTCTAGCTACCGCTTACGTTGATATTTTCCGTGGTGCGCCACTTATCTTGATTATTTTGTTGGTTGGCTTTGGTGTTCCGGCACTTGGCTTAAAAGGTGTTTCAAGTAATGTAATTTTCCTCGGAACAGTTGCAGTTGTACTTACATACTCTGCCTACGTTGCCGAAGTCATTCGCAGTGGAATTTTGTCAATTCATCCAAGTCAACGTGCAGCAGCCAGATCTTTGGGCCTGACATCGGGGCAAACTATGCGCTTTGTAGTTTTGCCTCAAGCAATTCGTCGTGTTGTACCACCGCTATTAAATGACTTTGTTTCCTTGCTTAAGGACACCGGTCTAGTTTCAATTTTGGGTGTGACAGACGCTGTTCGTGCTGCTCAGATTAACGCTAGTCGCACCTTTAATTACACCCCTTATGTAGTCGCAGCTATTTTATTTTTGCTGATTACGATTCCCATGACTCGCTATACAGATCGAGCGATTAGACAGCGCACTAGTGCTCAGAATTCAGAAGGTGCGATCTAATGAGTAATGTTTTAGAGCTAGTCAATGTCCGTAAATCATTTGATGCCGAACTTGTACTCAATGATCTTTCCTTAGCAGTTCCGGAACATACTGCAACTGTGTTAATTGGCGCTTCAGGGTCTGGAAAATCAACTTTGCTTCGTTGCATCAACTTGCTCGAAACTATCGATGATGGGCAAATTTTCTTGGATGGCGCAGAAATTTCTGATCCACTTATCAATGTTGATGATGTTCGTCGTCGATTAGGGATGGTCTTTCAATCCTTTAACTTGTTTCCACATAAAACAGTTTTAGAAAACATCACACTGTCACCGATTAAGGTGCATGGAAAAAGTAAAGATGAAGCGAATTCAGCTGCCACCGCACTGCTTCAGCGCTTTGATTTAGCCGACAAGGCTGACCAATATCCAGATCGTCTTAGTGGGGGACAGCAGCAGCGGGTAGCAATCATCCGATCATTAGCTGTAAATCCTCGCCTGTTGTTACTAGATGAGGTCACATCTGCCCTAGACCCAGTCTTGGTTAACGAAGTTCTATCCGCAGTCAGAGATTTGAAAAGCGATGGAATGACAATGGTTTTGGCCACACATGAAATGGGCTTTGCAACACAAGTTGCTGACGAAGTGTGTTTCTTAGAATCCGGAAGCATCGTCGAACGTGGTACCGCCGAACAGGTATTGCATAATCCTCAGAATACAAAGACCCAAGAGTTCTTAAAGCGCGTGCATGAAGCCGGACGGTTGTAATATCACCACCATGAGCGCATTTAATCAACGCATTCAGCCAATTCGTGATCTGATGAAAGCTAAAGGTCTTGATTCATTTGTGCTGCGCCGCAATCCCAATCTTGCGTGGGCTATTGCTGGCCGTGCACATGTTCCTACAACAATTGATGCTGCATGTTTTGATTTAATTATTACGCAGGATTCTGCAACAGCAATAACAAATGTTGTCGAAGCGCCTCGTTTGATCGCAGAGGAGTTACCTCAAGAAGTTTCAGTTACAACAATCAAGTGGTCTGAGGGGCGAGACCCACAACTACCAACGGGTTCAAAGGTAGGAAGCGATCAACCTGGCGCAGATCGAATTGATTTAGGAACTGAAGTTGAAATTATCCGCGGTTCACTTATTGATTCAGATGTTGAACGCTACAAACAGATATGCATAGATGCAGCTGTTGCTTTAGGAAATGCGATGAAGCAGGTCGAAAGCGCGGACCGTGAAATCGATGTTGCTGGCCTGATTACACATTCACTGTGGCAAGCAGATCTAGAAATCGCTTTCTTGGGTGTTGCAGGCCAGGATCGAGTTCATAAATTTCGCCACCCATTGCCAACCGATGCCGTCATTGGTGATCGGGTTTCGGCATCAATTTGTGCCAAGCGAAAAGGTTTAATCGCATCTGTTACTCGCATTGTTGCCTTCGGCCCAGTTTCAGATCAGATGATCTCTGACTACACATCGATCTTTAAAGTTGAAGCAGCATTATTTGACGCTACAGTGGTTGGTAAGCCTTTTTCAGATCCCATTAACGCGGCGATCTCTGCCTACCCAGTCAATGGTTTTGAGGCCGATGAGTGGACCAAACATCATCAGGGTGGACCAACGGGCTTTCTGCCGCGCGATTGGCCGGCAAATACAGGCTCAGCCCGCCTGATTGACCAGAATCAACCCATCGCCTGGAACCCAACCGGCAAGGGCTGGAAGGCTGAAGACACAGTTTTGGCCACGAGTTCTGGGGTTCAGATCCTGTCAAATGACCCAGATTGGCCTGTATTCGAGCTCGCCGGCAGGTCTAGGCCAGCGTTGTTGAGAAAATAGACACACCCTCCTTAATTGACTGATCTTCATTTGGGTGACACCCTCCGCTAAGAGGTCTGACCACTGGAGGATTCAATGAGCGTTGTTGCGTTAGTAGCCCTGGCAAGACCGACCTTTGATCTTGTGTGCGCCCAGGCCAACTTTGATAGCGCTCGCGCATTGCTCACCGAACTCGGTGCCACCGTGGTCGGACCAGATCAATTAGTGATGACCGTTGATGATGTTGCCGCCGTGAAACTTCCAGATGCCGACCTTCATATTTTGTTCATGGCCTCATTTTCAGATGCATCCCCTGCTGTTGAATTGCTAGGAAAAGTTAATGGACCGGTTTTGGGTTGGTCAATGCGCGAACCCGGCGAAGTTGGCGAGCGATTGAAGTTGAATTCAATGTGCGGAGTTAATTTGGCAGCACATGCATTGATGAATGTTGGTCAATCAATTCGACATATTCACGGAAACGCCGATGAACCAGCTGTACGCACTGCAATCAAAGATGCGCTCGCAGGTAAGTTGCCAGAACCAGCCACACCAGAAAATATTGTTGGTGAACTTGGTTCAGAGGCTGATGCGCAAAAAGCATTTGACTGGCTCAAGGGAAGAAAAATAGGCGCAGTGGGTGAAGCACCTGTTGGATTTACACCATGTGTCTATGACGCACAACAAATTCGTAGCCTTTTTGGATTAGATATCCGTCAGATCACAATCGATGATGCATTTGGAAAAATTTCAGAGGTTAAAGTAGAAGCACGCGATCGTGCCTATGCAAATGCCGTTGCCGCACAACCTTCACTTGCATCTGTCAATGTTGATGAAGCTAAAAAAGTTTACGGTGTTGAAGTTGCACTAGATAAATGGCGCGAAGATGAAGTATTAGATGCAATTGCAATTAGATGCTGGCCAGAGTTTCCAACTGATATGGGTGCGTGCATCTGTTCCTCACTAGGTCGCTTGGCAGATCGTGGCACTGTTACAACCTGCGAACGCGATGTGCTGGGCGCGGTCACCATGATGATGTGTGAAGCACTAGGTTCAGATGAAAACTATTTAGTCGATATCGTTGATCTTGATGCCGAACAAGGTTTGGTGCGTTTATGGCACTGTGGCTCTGCTGCAACAAAGCTGGCTGCCGACCCAAAGAATGCAACCCAATCAACTCACTGCAACCGCAAACTTGGCGTTGCCGGCAATTTCCCTTTAAAAACAGGGGCTGTAACCCTATTTCGCATCGATAGAGATGTGGATCCCAGTAATCCAACGGGTTTGCGCATAGTGATAAGTCGTGGCGAATCTATTTCAGCGCCAAATCATTTTCAAGGAAATACTGCAACAGTTATCACCGAGCCAAATGCAGCTGCTCTTGTAAGTGGAATCATCACGGGCGGATACCCACACCACTTGGTTATCTCGTGGATCGATGTGCGCCCAGGAATTCGTCAGATGGCAAAGATGTTGGGTATCCCGGTGACTGAATGGTAGATATAACTCTTCCACTTAACTCACAACGTGCAGCCAGGATCGCATCCCAGTTAATTGAGTTAATTGATTTACAAAAATTAAATCCTGGCGATAAATTGCCGCCAGAGCGACAATTAGCTGATTTGCTCGAAGTCAGCCGCCCGAGCTTGCGTGAAGCCTTACATATTTTGCAAGCTCAAGGCTTGGTACAAATTAGACACGGGCAAGGAACATATGTCCAAGAGCCACTAGTTGCACAAGAGCTGCGTGCATCCATGATGTCTAAAACACACGGGCTCAATGAACTTTTTGATGCCCGCGAAGTCCTAGAGGTTCCAGCATCCAAATGGGCTGCAGAGAAAGTGACAAAAGAGGATATTCGTCTGCTTCGTGCAACTTTAAATCAAATTGATACTGTTACTTCGACAGAGCCAATTGATTACGCACAATTGCAGCAGCTAGATGCCAAGTTCCACTTAACAATCGTAGGAATTGCTGGCAACAGATTTATTAACCAAACACTTAATGTTTTGCAAGATGTAATGAAGATGTCGATGGAAACAACCTTGAAATTACCTGGCCGCTCAGAAATTTCTAGGACAGAGCACAATGCAATTTTGACGGCAATTGAAAATGGCGATGGAGATCTCGCATCGAAGTTAACTTTGGAACACATTACAGGTGCACGACTTACTGCACTTCAAGACGCAAAAAATAAGGAAAGCTAATGGCGCACATTCAAGCGGTCTGTATGGGTGTTATCACCGTAGACACCATCGCATTAGTTGATAAGTACCCATCTGAAGATGAACGAGTTTTAGCTCAAGAGATCTCACGCGCAGGTGGCGGCCCTGCTGCAGTTGCCACAGTTGCCATGAGCCGTTTGGGCGTAAAGAGCGCGATAGTTGGAACTATCGGTGATGATTTAGACGGCAAAGAAGTTTTGCGAATATTTGAAAAAGAAGGTGTTGATACATCCGGTATTTCAATTGGAACAACACCAACTGCTGGCAGCGTGATAGTTGCTTCAATGCAACATAGCGCTCGAGCAATTAGTACACGCCAGCCAATGGTTCAGGCACCAATTAACGATGCTGCCAAGAAATTAATCGCACAGGCAGAGTGGCTACATGTTGATCATGTCGGAATCAATCGGTTGGCTGAAGTTGGAGTTTCTCGCGGCAACGGTCCAAGCATTTCTTTTGACGCTGGATACGGTGTTGAAAACTTTGATCCAAACCTTGTGGATTTGTTTGTTCCTACCGATCGTCAGATGGCGCTGCGCTATCCAGGAATTGATCTGGCCGTTGCCTTAGAAAATGATGCAAACAAGGCAGCCAATACAGTTGTTGCAACGCAAGGTTCTGCAGGCAGTGCGGGATTTTCTGCCCAAACTGGTTTGGTGACAGCCCCCGGATTTAAGGTCGATGTCACAAGCACATTAGGTGCAGGTGATGTTTTCCATGGGGCACTGGTTGCTCAATTAATTCAAGGGTTTGCACTAGAAGAAGCGCTGCTGCGTGCAAATGCCGTGGCTGCACTTTCCTGCCGTGGCCTAGATGGCCAATCAATGATTCCAACAACAACTGAACTAAACGCATACCTGGAGGCACACAAATGAGAGCACCATTAACTAAATTGGCACGACCATCAGGTGTACTTGCAATGGTTGCAGTTGATCAGCGTGAAGCTCTCCGTGGAATGTTTGCCGCACACCAGTCCACACCGGTGCCAGATTCACAGTTGACTCAGTTCAAAGTCGATGTTGCTCGCGAACTTTCGCCATATGCATCAGCGCTCTTGGTAGATCAAGAGTTTGGTATCGATGCAATCATGAATCAAAAAGCCCTGCATGGAACATGTGGATTAATCGCTGCAGCAGATTTATTGGTTGGCCCAGCAGGGGGAGCAGCAACAGATACCGCAGTTGATCCAGATGTAGATCCGATCCGCATGCGCGATATCGGTAGCGTCGGGCTAAAATTTTTGGTTTTGTGGCGCAATGATGAATCCCCAGATGCTCGTGCCAAGTTAGTAGAAGATTTCAACAAGCTGTGTCAGGTCTCAGGTCTACCGTCAATTATTGAAATCATCGTTAAGCCACCAACTGATACTTCCCGCAGTTTTAATCGCGAAGAAGAGCTAATTATCGCCGCACGCGAAGCAGCTGCATGGAAGCCGGATCTGTATAAGGCAGAGGTTCCATTTCACGGTGAAGGTGATCTGAACTTGGTTACCAAGAACGCCGAAAGAATTTCTGAGGCAATCGGATCCCCATGGGTTGTACTTTCAAATGGTGTGAAGCAACCATTTTTCAATGACGCTGTAAAAGCGTGTTCCATGGGTGGTGCCAGTGGGTTCCTAGCTGGCCGCGCAGTGTGGGCCGACATTGTCGGAGCATCTGATATTCCAAAAGCGCTACGCGAAGTATCTATTCCACGTCTACAACAACTAGCTGAAATTGTTGATACACACGCAAAACCTTGGAGCAGTTGGGCTTAGTTATTTATTGCTACAAAGTTCTTTTCAGGCTCTAGCATCACCGAAATAGCATTGAGCGCTAATCCCTGTCCCCACAACTGCAGGCGATCACTGCGAATTACGCTGTAGCCAAATGGAATCAATTGCAAAACTGTACCCGCGCTGGTTCGCGTCAAGATTCCAGATTGATCAACATAGGTAAGGCTTGCTGCGATTGCCTTAGTTCCAACTCGGTTGAGCTCATCTTTTAACTCAGGCATGTGTCTAATTGCGCGGATCATTGCAGCACCAAATCCAGCTGTTGCTGATGTTTCGAGCACACCTTTGTTTTCGATTTGATGATCTACCAGTACATCCCAAATTCCATACTCTGGTTGTAGAGGAATCAAGGCAAGCAGTTGGGCTTTGATAGCATTTTTGATGACATCAATCGATTTAGATTTTAAACCTAAAACTTCGCAAGCATCCAAAAATTCAATCGAAGATAGTGCCATCCACGCATTGCCGCGTCCCCAGAAACTCCACAATGTTTCACCTTTGTGTGAGCCATGGGCAAACAATTTAGTCGTTGGATTTTGTAGTAATTCAATGTGAGCAACTAATTGCTCGCCGATAAATTCAATGTATGCCGGGTTCTTTGTTCCGACACCATGATTTATAAGAAATGTTCCCATCATGTAACAGGTATCGGCCCAGACTCCGCCCGGCCAGTGTTCAACGGCGCCATTTGCAGCGCGAGTCGCAGATTGTGGATCCATGACCCAAGTTTCTAATGATTGATTTATTTGTGAAGCATCCATAAATCCAAGTGCATGGAGACGTGAGGCTGCCGCACCCGGTGCGACATTGTTGATGTGACCTGAAGTAATTGCTCCGCGGCCTGCATACCAATCGATCAATCGATCCGGAATCTTTTGGCCAACAGTTTCGTGATATCTAACTTCTGCCAGTAGATACACACCTTCGCCCCATGACCACTGCGGAAGTCCTGCATCCCAGGTTGCATCAATGATGCGTTGAGCGGTTGTGTGCAAGAAATCAGGTGTTAACGCAGCAGGTGCAAGTGGAGCTAAAGCAGGTGCCTCTAGAAAACTAGAAGTTGTATCCTCGCCAGCCATATTAAGCGTGAGACTTCGGTTCGAGACGTTTGCCTTTAATGACATCAATCTTTAACTTCTCTTTGCCAAAGCTGGCATCAAGAATCTCATCATCTGCCATTAATGTCACCGCTGGATTATCAAGACGAGGTGGTACTTCGGGCAATCCACCTACAAGTTGTTCGCTCTTGCCATCAACATGGAATGGTCCGGTCCATGACAGTGCAAACTTCTTCTTGTGCTTCCAGGCAATCGTCAGATTCTTTTCATCAAAGGTTGGCTCGTTCAGTTTGCGCACAAAGGATTTAAAGTCTTTGTACTCTTTTTTATCACCCAAAATAGTTACATATAGTGCACCGTTTCCATTAGGGATAAATTCCTGATGCGCTGTGTCACCGCTAGTAAGAGGTGCAAAACCTCCGGGTGTAGCAACAGCGATGTAACCATCTTTGACGCGTCCGGCGATCCAGGAGCCTTTATGTACAAACTCATTCATCCATGGAGTTGGAAACCACAGGTGTGTGAAATCTGGCAACAGCTGATCATTTAAGGCATAAATTGCCAGAGCAACATTTTCATACTGTCGAACTCGTGGCAAAACTAAATGTCCTGCCCATGCATTTGGTCGCACTGATGTCGCATGGCTAAATGCTGCTGGATAGCTAGCAAAAACTTGTACCTCAGTTGAAAGAGTTGCTCCCCACACATGTTCTTGCAGACCCGGCAAACCTGCTCGGTAATCTTGAACAGATGAAAGCATGCCATCTGCAGTTCGCCAGACATGTAGATCTGAAGCGTATGGACGATCTAGTAAGTCACTTGTAAAGCGATACTTACCGCGATACACCTGGCGACCATGCCAGGTCTTGGTAAGTGAGTGCGCAACTTTTACAATCATCGGAGGCAGCACATACTTCTTTGAGGTAATCAAAGTAGCAACAGGTAGCACCGCTAAATTCAGCGCTCCCATTCCCCATAACGCCCACATGATTGGTGCTGTTTCCTCAAATCGCGATGAACGAAGCGTTGTTGTATAGCTGCGACCATGGGCAGCGCCATGAACTCCGCGCCATGAATTACTTGCAAGCGACAACATCAACTTATCCAGCAGCGCTTCTGAGTACTGGCGAATCTCTTTATCTGGTGAGTATTCGATTAGAGAAACAAGAGCCAAGGTATCAATTGCAAGGTATGCGTTTGAATCGTATTCGCTAAATCCACCCTCAAGTTTGATCTTGAGCCATTGCAACGCCATTTCGCGGCCATGTTCAGAGTGCTCGCTACCTTTTTGCTTTGCGTTTGAGAAGTTTTCCTTATCAAAGAATGCACCAATCAAATGTTCTGCGGTGTGCCACACAAATTGGTGGTTTTCAGTGAAGTAGCACATGGCATCTAGGCCAGGCTGATCAATCCAGTACTTGAATGCAAGCAGAACGTTCTTAACCTCTTCGCGCAGCCCCTTTTCCCAGTTCTTTTCTGGAAAGCGATTAAGGATATGAACTAAGCCAACAACTTCAAAGTCAGCACAATCTGCTTTTGAAGTAATCATAGAAAGTGCGGGCTTTAGATCTTCATAGGTCACAACATACTTTGCATCTTTATCTTGACGAGCAAGTGCTCGCGCAGATGATGCATAACTATCGGCAACGTGATCGATTACCTCTTGACGCCAAACCGCCGGTGAACTCTTTGGAACACTTGTACGCACACGCTCTGGAACATATGCGGTTCTAAAGGTGCGGAAAACTGGAGTTTTTGGTGAGTCAACTCGAACCTCAAGGAAAATTTCGCCAGTATCTAACATCGTGGCTGTTGCATCGCCATCAAGTGATCCAGCCTTTTGCTTTTCAGCTTTCTTTGCTGCGCTTCGAATCTCTGAAACTGAAACCTTTGCTTTACCTTTTACAAGAGTGAATGCAACGCCATCTCCCAATGTATTGCGCTCTTTTACTCGAAGTTTTAGCCCTGAAGAGCCAGAGAATTCGACGGTATCTGTTGTTCTAGCCCAGCGCTCTAGCGCGATGTTTTCTAATTCGCGTTCTGCAATCTCTGATTCGTACTCATCTGCATTAACTGCTGGAATAACGACGCGAACAGGAAGACCTTCGATTTTTACACGGATTGCATGTCGGACTTCGCGCAAAGAGATCTGCCACTGAGAAATAATCAAGGTACTGATTCCCGATGGCAACAAAGTTGTGATCGTGTTGCTCAATGGCTGCATGTAGCCAAAGGTGTCAGTGCTTAGAACTAATTCGCCATTTAGCCAAACCTGCACCGGACCTTGGCTCTGAACAACAATGTTTCGCCATTCAGGTTGATCTACCTCAATTTGTGTAGCCATCAAAGAGTGGCGGTATTCAGGTGTGTATGAAAAATGGCTCCAGTCCGCATATCCATCAAAACCTGTGTGAATACGAGTCCAAACATCTGAATCAACTTGTCCTGTTCCTGGTGCCTTCCATTCAACTGCTCCACCTTCAATAACGGTAGGCATTGTTTGCTTTGCAGTAAATGGTCGGTTCTTAAAGATTTTGCCCTTTAGCGGTGCGATATCTGGGCCATTTGTAAGTACCCAACGCCCATCTTTGCCGAACGGATCTCCAGAGTCTTTGAGCAGCTTTCCAAGATCATCTGCAGGAGTAATCCACGCTTTTGTTACAAGCCAGTCACGGATAAATCCATTGTCATCTAATAAATGAATAGTGCGATCGAAGTTATCTGTGAAGCGTGGAATTTTTCTGACCTCTTCCTACGTTGAAGGGATTACTCAGGCTAGTGGACTACTTAATTCCAGTCTGAGCAATTCCTTGGACAATTTGACGCTGCATGAATACGAACATGAACAAGACCGGAATGATTGACATGACTGACATCGCCAAAACGATGTTATACGGTACGACCAATTGTCCATTTAATAGAGCCAAGGCAACAGGCAAGGTGTACAGCTCTTCTTTCTGGGCAATGAGCAACGGCCACAAGAAGTCATTCCAACGCCACAGAATTGAGAAGATCGCAACTACCGCTAAAGCTGGACGGCACAACGGCAAAACAATTCGTGCGAAGATTCTAAATTCACCGGCACCATCAATGCGCGCTGCTTCAATGAGCTCATCCGGGATTGTCAACATGTATTGGCGAATAATAAATACGCCAGTTGGTGTTGCTGCTGCCGGAATGATCATTCCCCAGTAGGTATTAACTAATCCTAAGGATGAAACAACTAAGTAAATAGGAATCAGGATAACTTGCAACGGAATCATGATCATGGCAAGGGTCATAACGAATAGACCATCACGACCTCTGAAGTTGTACTTTGCAAAGGCGTATGCTGCCATTGAATTGATTACTAGGGTTAAAACAGTTGCAACCGATGTCACGATTACGCTGTTTGTAAAGTAGCGCTGGTAGTTGTACATCTGAAATGCTTCGGTGTAATTTGAAAAGGCCCATTCAGTTGGAAAAATCTTGGGTGGTCTTGCACCGAGTTCAGTTGGGTTTTTAAATGATGAAAGGACAAACCAAACCACTGGAGCCAAGATCACAAAAGTCATGACAAGCAGGAAAGTGGTTCGCAAGATAGCGCCCGCAGTAGGTGCCTTCTTGCCACTAAGTGTGCTCCACTTGTTCGCAGCTGCCCGCTCCTGAAGTTTGCTCATATCGCCTCACGCTTCTTTCCAAGTAAGAAGTTAAGTGCTGTAAAGGCAAAAATGATCATAAACAGAATTACGCCTGCCGCGCTGCCAAGTCCATATTGAATCGGGCTTTGAAAAGCGCGATCGTAAATATATTGAACAATCAAAGTTGTGGCACCTAGTGGCCCGCCACCGGTTAACGTATAAATAAAATCAAAGGACTGGAAGCCATGAATAGTGGCCAAAATCAGGATCACCAAGGTTGTTGGCTTAAGTAGCGGAAGAATAATTGTGCGAATGATTTGGGTTCGTGTTGCCCCATCCATGGCCGCTGCCTCTAACAAGCTGCGGTCAATTCCCTGCAGCCCAGCCAACAAAATGATTGAATAAAAACCTATATGAACCCACACACCAACAAAGATCACGGCAATCATCCCCAGCTTTGGTTCAACTAACCAGCCGGGACTTCCACCACCCAACGCTTGTAACAAAGTGTTAAGTGGGCCAACTTTGCGATCTAAAACATCGTTCCAAATCAGACCGACAACAACCGGTGAAAGCATTACCGGCAAAAAGAGAATTGCTCTAAAGAAGCCTTTTGCAAACTGTTGCTCATTAACAATCAGTGCAAATGCGACTGAAAGTATGACCGAAATAATCACATAAAAGACAACATAGGTCACAGTGTTTTTGGCGACCTCTGCAACCGTTGGATCTCCAAAGATTGCGCGATAGTTGCCAGTTCCAACTGGGGTAAAAGTTCGACCATCAATGCTGTCAAAGAATGAAATCTGAAAACCACGTATAGCTGGCCAAATAATAAATGTTAAGAAAATCAACATATTTGGAGCTACAAATAGGTACGGCATTAACCGCCGGCGCCAGGTAATTACCGAGCGCCGACGGTTAACCGTATTACTTGAACTAGTCACAGGGGGTATTTATACCCTATTACTTCTTCAATGTTGCAAGCTGCGCATCGATGAACGCAATTTGCTGTTCAATAACTTGCTTTGCTGTGATCTTGCCTGCAATTGCTTCAGTCATCAAGTCACGTAGCTTGTTATAGATATTTCCAGTAAGTGTTGGTACAGACTGGATTCCGTAAGCTGCAGCAGGAGTCTTTCCTGCATCTGCCTGGAATACATCCATATCTGCTGTACGAGTTGCATACTTAACACCCTTTGCAACTAGGTCAGCACGAGTTGGCAACCAGAAGGCTGACTTATCCATTGCTTCTAGTTGTGCTGTGTCTGCCAAGTAGTGCAAGAAGTAAGCTGCCAAGTCAGGGGTCTTACTTGCATTGAATGCAACCAAGAACTTACCGCCAGGCCATCCGCCACCATTTAGCTCCTTAGGATTTGGAACTGCCGCAAAGTCAAACTTTGCATCCTTTGCAAGTGAGGCTACTTGCCAGTTTCCTGAGAAGAAAATAGGAGTTTGTTGACCAAGGAAAACTGCTGTTGGTGATGAGTACTTTGTTCCTGTACCAATCCAGAGATCGCGTGGACCAAGATCTGCCTTGTAAAGATCAGTAACGATCTTGACAGCCTTTTCTGCACGGAACTTTGAAGTTGGAAGAACGTTTCTCTGGTTCTTATCAACCATGTATGCACCAAACTGGCTCATGATTGTAGAAACACGGTGACCTGACTTATCGATAGCAAATGCATATTCAGATCCAGTTGCCTTCTGAACTTTCTTGCCTGCTTCAACTAGTTGAGCCCAGTTCCAAGAAGTAGGAACAGGAACGCCCGCCTTCTTGAACATGTCCACGTTAACAAATGGACCGTTAACTGTTAGGTCGTAAGGAACACCGATTAGCTTCTTAGTTGTTGGGTGAGTTACCTGAAGAGTTGATCCCTTTAGGAATTCATCAACATACTTACGGCCGAAGTACTGCTCTAGATCTAGAGAGTCCTTGATATATAGACCTGGGTTATTCAAACGTGCAACATCTGGTGCATTTGATGCAGCCAAACGAGCCTGTAGCTGTGTATCCAAACTTGTGTAAGGAATTACATCTAGCTTTACAGTTGCGCCAGTTAGCTTTTCAAAGGCAGCAATCTGAGCCTTTGTTGTGTCTAGTTCTGCTTGGCTATCGTTGTAGAAGTAGTAAGTAATCGTCTTACCCTTCCACGCAGTTAGCTGCGCAGCAGTTGGCTGCAATCCTGATGTGCTTGCCTGTGCTGATGGCAGACCTGTTGCAACAAGGCCGGCTGTAAGCACGAGAGAAGCTGCGATTGCCAGCTTAGAACGAAGTTTTTGAATCTTCATTGATTGTTTGTACCTCTCTTATTAGGGAGCGACCAATTAAATTGGCCACTGGAGGGATAATCTATTTAAGGGCGATGAGTGCTGGCAAGTCTCCAAATGTCACAATTGCCGTTATAAAGCGGGTTTAATAACATTTCTTTATAAAGGGGCTGTGCCTTAGAGTTTGCACATGGAATTAAGAGCCCCGATTACCCCAGAAGATGTCCAGAGCAAGGATGCCGATTACTTGCGCCAAAAACTGGTCATCAATAATCTCTTTCAAAAAAATGTTGTGACTTATGTGCAGTCACACCATGATCGAATTTTAATTGGTGGAGTTTCACTTCAGGGCTCAAAGGTTTCCTTAGATGTACCTGCCGAGCTCAGCGCCGAATACCTTTTAGAACGCCGTGAACTAGGCCTGGTCTGTTTGTCAGGCAATGTCACTGTGACTATCGATGGAACAACTCATTCGTTGGTCGGTGAAGACATTATTTATATCGGTCGTGGCTCCCGAGATATTTCACTTGATGGTACAGCTGAAATTTATTTCACTTCAAGTATGTGCCACGCGGATCATCCGACAACTGTGATCACAAAAGCTGATGCGGATTCTGTTGTTATTGGTGATAAGAAATTTGCTAGCGAGCGAACATTGCGCAAGTACATCCATGATCAAGGCGTGCCTTCTTCATCGATGGCTATGGGCATCACAACTATTCACGAAGGCAGCGTTTGGAACACAATGCCATGCCATGTGCACGAGCGTCGCACAGAGGTCTACCTGTACTTTGATTTAGATGAGAATGAAAAAGTCATTCACCTATTTGGCAAGCCCGATCAATCCCGTAACTTTGTGTTAAGTAACAAGGAAGCCGTAATTAGTCCAGCGTGGTCAATTCACACCGGTGCCGGAACCACCAATTATAAATTTGTGTGGTCAACAGCGGGTGAAAACATTACCTATACGGATTTTAGTCCGGTACAAACGAAGACACTTAAGTAATGACAACTTGGCTGGAATCTCAATTTTCCTTAACGGGTAAAAAGGCATTAGTTACCGGTTCTAGTAAGGGAATTGGTGCGGCGATTGCGCAAGCACTCGCACAGGCGGGCGCAGATATTGTTTTGGTTGGACGCAGCCAAGAATCACTCGAGACCACATCTTTAGCTATTAAAAACATTGGTCGAAATGTCGAAACAATTCTGTGCGATGTTTCTTCAACAGATTCCATAAAGACAGCCTTTGAAAATGTGGCAGATTTAAATGTAGATATCCTCGTAAATAACGCTGGCTCTATCTCGAGAGCCCCGGCTGCTGAAACTGAACTAGCTGATTGGAATCGAATCATCGATACCAACTTAAACTCAGTTTTCCAGATTTCTCAGGCCTGTGGTCGAGCAATGATTGCAAAGGGTCACGGGACGATAATTAATATTGCCTCACTCCTATCTTTTCAAGGTGGTATCAACGTTCCTGCCTACACCGCAAGTAAGCACGGTGTTGCTGGTGTAACCAAGGCACTTGCAAATGAATGGGGAAGCCGTGGAGTAACGGTTAACGCCATTGCACCGGGATATATCTCTACGGATAACACCAGCGCACTTCGCGCCGATGCAGATAGAAATGCGTCCATTCTTGCTCGAATTCCAATTGGACGTTGGGGCAATCCTGAAGACATAGCCTCTGTTGCGGTCTTTTTAGCATCCCCTGCGGCTAGATATATCAATGGAGAAGTACTAACAGTTGATGGCGGTTGGATGGGACGATGAATGAAGTAATTCAATCATCGGCACTTGAACAATTTTTAAAGAACGCAAATTACGACGAAAGTTTAGTTGGCGAATTCGTACTGCCAGATCCCCTGAAATGCTATGACGGAACACCGGTTACCGATTCACAGATGTGGCAGAGCAAGCGACGACAAGAAATTATTAATCATTTTCAATCTGAAATTTATGGCGTTACGCCAGAGATAAAAAGCCCTATTTCATTTGAAATATTGGTTGTTGATGAACATGCACTAGATGGAAAAGCTACACGCAAAGAAATCGCAATTTACTTACTGGGTGATACAACTGGCCCACGACTTGATCTTCAGATATTTACTCCCAACAATGCAACCAAACCGGTGCCTGCCTTTCTAGGCTGTAACTTTTTTGGAAATCACGCAATTACTTCTGATCCAACAATTACTTTAAATACAGGGTGGATGAGAAATACACCCGACAGTAAAAATGTTATTGATAATAAAGCCACTGAAAGCTCGCGAGGTAGCGAATCAGATCGCTGGCAGGTAGAGATGGTTATTGATAGCGGGTTTGCACTAGCAACTTTTTATTACGGCGATCTTGAACCCGACCATGTTGATGGTTGGAAAAGCGGAATCCGTTCTGCCCTACCTGACAGTGATGATTGGGGTGCAGTTGCTGCATGGGCATTGGGACTTACCAAGGCAATGGATTATCTTGAAAATGATGCGGCAATTGATTCAAAGAAAGTCGCAGTCATTGGACATTCGCGTTTAGGAAAAGCTGCACTGTGGGCCGGGGCGCTAGATGAAAGATTTGCTCTAGTTGTTTCTAACAACTCCGGCGCAGCCGGTGCGGCATTGGCTCGGCGCAATTACGGCGAAAGTATTGCTGCAATAACAACATTGTTTCCTTATTGGTTTTGCAAAAAGTTTGCCACATATGGATCTGAACCTAAAAATTTGCCAGTGGATATGCATCAACTTATTGCACTCATTGCTCCTCGGCCGGTCTACATCGCTAGCGCCGAGGACGATAAATGGGCAGATCCAAAAGGCGAGTACTTATCTGGCAAGTATGCCGAGCCGGTTTACTCCTTATTTAATAAGGTCGGAATCAACTCTGATTCGTGGCCAGATGTGCATATCCCCGTTGGTGATTTTATTGGCTATCACATGCGCACCGGAAAACATGGTGTAACCGCCTATGATTGGCAGCAGTACCTCGACTTCGCGACTAGACACTTTAGGAATTTATGATGATTGAATTAATCAACAAATTGCGAATTGTCCCTGTTGTCGCCATCAATGATTCCGCCAAGGCTTCAGATTTAGCAGCAGCTTTAGTTGAAGGTGGCTTGCCGATCGCTGAAATAACTTTGCGTACACCTACAAGTCTTGATTCCATAAAGATTGCTGCAGCAAATAAAGATCTATTAGTCGGAGCCGGATCTTTGCGTAATGCCGAAGATCTGAAAAAAGCGGTGGATGCAGGAGCGCGATTTGCTGTATCTGCCGGATTCTCTCCATCGGTTGCAGCAGAAGCAATGCGACTTGGTATTCCTTACTTTCCGGGTGTTGCAACTCCTACAGAAATGCTGCAAGCAATTAACGAAGGCATTACGACACTTAAATTTTTCCCTGCTCAAACTCTCGGTGGAGTCAGTGCGCTTAATGCAATGTCAGCGCCCTTTCCTGGGATTTCCTTTATGCCAACTGGGGGAATAAGTGCAACAAATGCCAAGGAGTACTTGGATTTAAAGTGCGTAGTAGCAGTTGGAGGTTCGTGGATGGCTGCATCAAAGTTAATTGATGACGCAGATTTCACAACAATAATGAAACTGGCTAAAGAAGCTGTGGAGGTATGTGCCAAATGAAACTACGACCAAAGAATGAATGTGAGTTCGATCAGATTTCATTAGGCGAAGTTATGTTGCGGCTAGATCCAGGTCAGGGTCGAATCAAGACAACTCGTACCTTTGATGCCTGGGAAGGTGGCGGCGAATACAACGTAGCTCGCGGACTTCGTCGTTGCTTTGGTTTAAAAACAGCTGTTGTTACTGCATTTGCAGAAAATGATATTGGCCGACTTGTAGAAGATTTAATTTTGCAAGGTGGGGTAGATACGCAATTTATTCAGTGGAAAAAATACGATGGAATTGGGCGCACTACGCGTAACGGTTTGAACTTTACCGAGCGCGGCTTTGGATTGCGCGGAGCTGTTGGAATTTCAGATCGTGGCAACACGGCTGTTTCGCAATTAACTGCCGAATCAATTGACTGGGATGCAATTTTTTCCAGAGGAGTTCGTTGGTTTCACACCGGTGGAATTTATGCAGGTTTATCTGAAACGACACCTGGTGTGATTGAGGCTGCAATGAAAAGTGCAAAAAAGCATGGCACCAAGATTTCCTATGACTTGAATTATCGACCAAGTTTGTGGAGTGCAATCGGTGGCCAGGCAAAGGCGCAAGAAGTAAATAGAAAATTAGCACCTTACGTTGATGTCATGATTGGTAACGAAGAAGATTTCACCGAATCACTTGGATTTAAGGTTGAAGGGTTATCTTCAAACTTTACAGAAATCGATCACAGCGCCTTTGGGTCAATGGTCCAAGAAGTTGTTAAGACATATCCAAACCTTGAAGTCATTGCTACAACATTAAGAAAGGTGCACAGTGCATCTATTAATGATTGGAGCGCAATCGTTTGGTCAAAAGAGACGGGCTTACTGCAGTCAAAGTTGTATGAAAAGGTAGAAGTTCTAGATCGCGTTGGTAGCGGCGATAGCTTTGCATCAGGGTTGATTTACGGCCTGTTGGATGGACGCACATTGCCACAATCCCTCGAACTTGGGGTTGCACATGGCGCCTTGGCTATGACTACGCCTGGAGATACAACAATGGCATCTCTGGCTGAAATTGAAAAACTAGCTGGTGGCGGAAGTGCTCGGGTAGAACGCTAAAGCGTTAGCCCCACAGCTCTTTAATCTCAACTACTCGACCTTCATTAATGCTCTTGTGGGCAGCAAGGCCGGTAACAACACTTGTTACGCCATCTTTAAGAGTTACTTCAGGACCAGTTGAATTTAAAATGGCATCGCGAAACTTTGTGTGTTCGATGTAAGAAGCACCGTAGTGGTGTCCCATGTACTTAACATCGTAGTTATGAACAATCTTTTGTTCGCTTCCGCGTGATCTGCTCGCTCCGCGTGCCCATCCCGAAAGATCTCCTACAGATTCCCGGCGTGATGCACGGACAACTTGTGACGGCAAGAAGGATTCGATCTTTCCTTCGTCGCCAACAATTGTCAGAATCTCTTTATCAAATGAACCTTCACCAAACATGCACAGATCCAACATTCCACGTGCACCGTTTGCATACTCCAGAACCACATATGCGTTATCTAACATGTTGGCTTGCTTGCCATCATATTTTTCATCAAGGTGATTAACGCTTTGCCCACCTGATGCAAAGACTCGCACTGGTTGCTCTCCGATAACAATGTCCATCAAGTTGAAGTAGTGACAGCATTTTTCAACCAATGTTCCACCGGTGCGATCTGCAAAGCGATTCCAGTTATCTACCTTTGGATAAAAAGGTTCACGGTGTTCGCGGATTGAAACTTGATGAATTTTTCCAGCTTCGCCTTCTTTGGCGCGAGCAATCGCTTCAGCAACTGGTGGCATAAATCGATACTCAAGGCCCATCCAGGTCATTGCGCTTCGCTTGTCATCCCACGCAAGAATTGATTTCAAATCTTCGACAGTTGTCGCAAGTGGTTTTTCAACAAAGACTGCTAAATCAGTGGCGAGTGCATCCTTTAAAACCGCAGCATGTGTGTCATTAGGTGTTGCAATGATGACGGCATCGACTAGACCTGAATCCAGTAGGGCTCTGTGATCGGTGAAAACTTTTGCACCAGGGGCCAAAGCCAGGGCTGCCTCTTGGGATGGACCATGGGGGTCGCTGATTGCGGTGACTTGCGCCCCGCCCATGACCTTGATGTTCTCAATGTGCTCGCGGCCCATGCTGCCCGCGCCGATAATCCCGTACCGAAGCTCTGTTTTCATGGCAACAGGTTAGACCACTGCGAGAATTTTAGGCATAGCGCTAGACGGAACACGCTCACCTCACCTAGACTCCCGCAAGAGGTCAGACCACTACCCAGAGATAAGTGAAGAGAGGCGTGTGTAGACATGGCAATAACTCCACCGCAGTTTCTGCTCCATCATGATGGCGACAATGTCGCTGTTGCAATGACAGATCTGCAACCAGGAACAGTTCACGGTCGCTCCGTGAAAGAGGGAACTGAGAGTAGTGCGGTGTTAAATCACGCGCTTCCTCTCGGACACAAATTTGCTCTCACAGATCTTGCTGAGGGCGACGCAATCATTAAGTACGGCATCAAAGTCGGACTTGCATCAGCTGCCATCAAAAAGGGCGATTACATTCACACACACAACATGAGGAGTTATCGATGGGAAGCAAGCCGCGCTTAATGGGATACCGCCGCGAAAACGGCGCAATGGGAATCCGCAATCACGTAATTATTTTGCCGCTTGATGATCTTTCAAATGCAGCTGCTGAAGCTGTTGCAAAGGTCATCCCGGGCACGATGGCACTACCTCACGCATTTGGTCGTTTGCAGTTCGGTGAAGATCTTCAGTTAACTTTTGACACACTAATCGGCACAGGAGTTAACGCAAACGTTGCTGCAGTTGTCGTCATTGGTATCGAACCAAAGTGGACACAACGCGTTGCTGATGGAATTGCAAAGACTGGAAAGCCAGTCGCAGCTTTTTCAATTGAAGGCAAGGGCGATCTACAAGTTATTCAAGAAGCTAGCCGTGTTGCAGCTATGTTCTTGCAAGATGCATCAGGTCTTGTACGTACAGAAGCTGAAATGGGCGACATGATTATGTCAATCAAGTGCGGGGAATCAGATACAACATCTGGTCTTGGTTCTTGCCCAACTACTTCACAAGCTGTTGATCGTTGGGTTGAAGCTGGCGGAACTGTTTTCTTTGGTGAAACTTCTGAGCTAACAGGTGGAGAGCATTTGATTGCAGAACGTTGCATCGATGCTGCTACCCGCGACTTGTTCCAGTTGACATATGACAACTACATCAAAGTTATTGAAGCAACCGGTGCAAACCTACTTGGCTCACAGCCAACACAAGGCAACATCGCTGGTGGCTTAACTACTATCGAAGAGAAGGCACTTGGAAATATCGCTAAGACAGGATCTGTTCCTGTTGTTGGCGTTCTTCCACCTGCACAAATGCCTGATCCAGCAAAGCCTGGCTTGTACTTCATGGATTCATCATCTGCAGCAGCAGAGTGCGTAACTCTGATGGCTGCTGGTGGCGCTGTAATTCACCTATTCCCAACAGGACAAGGAAACGTAATTGGTAACCCAATTGTTCCTGTCTTGAAGCTAACTGCAAATATCAAGACAGCAAAGTCAATGACAGAGCACATCGATCTTGATGTTTCAGGATTACTTCGTTACGAATACGACCTAACTAAAGCTGGCGACATGATGATGGATGTCATTTATGACACTGTTAATGGTCGTCTGTGCAAGGCTGAAGTTATGGGTCACCGCGAATTCACATTCACGAAGTTGTACATCTCGGCATAATGATTCTGATTTCAGAAGATGTATGGGGAACTCCCTTCCAAGCACTGGAAGGGAGTTTTCCCATTGTTCGAAATGATGATTTGTGGAGTAACCCCGAACAACTAAAATTGGCATTAAAAGATACAACCGCACTAGTTGTTCGAAATCGTACAAAGGTAACTGCAGATGTCATTGCAGTTGCGCCAAAGTTAAAGGTAATCGCCCGAGCAGGTGTGGGGCTAGACAATATTGATATCAAAGCTGCAGATGCAGCAGGTGTTGTTGTAGTTGCAGGACTTGGTGCAAACGCTGTCAGCGTTGGCGAACTAACACTTGGACTTGCTTTGGCTCTACTTCGAAATATTTCAGGCCATGATGTTGCAACCCGTGATGGTGGTTGGGTGCGCACACCAGGTCGCGAACTTTCAGGGCTTACCTGGGGATTGCTCGGTTGCGGCGCTACAGGGCTAGCCACAGCACAGTTGTTACGAGGTTTTGGGTGTCCAATAATCGGATATGACCCATATGCAAAAAATTTGAGCGGTGTTGAGTTAACAACATTTGAGGATGTCTTAAAGCGCAGCGATATTCTCAGTATTCATATGCCTTCTACGGCAGAAACAAATGGAAGCATTAACGCAGCAACTTTGGCGCTCATGAAAAAAGATGCAGTAATCGTGAATGTGGGCCGCGGAGAAGTAATTAACGAAGCAGATCTAATAGCGGCTTTGAAAGCTAAAACCATTGCTGGGGCAGCACTTGATGTGCGTGCCCAAGA
>Ga0209400_1000113_pt1 | contig 67549 bp, 111 predicted proteins | sample M_130807_EF_Meta_FD_187313 | JGI IMG/M metagenome (GOLD analysis project Ga0209400, IMG submission 187313) | Freshwater microbial communities from Lake Montjoie, Canada to study carbon cycling - M_130807_EF_MetaG (SPAdes) (version 2) | ecosystem: Environmental > Aquatic > Freshwater > Lake... | reverse complement strand
CGAGAGCATCTCGTCAGTTCCTGTTGCGGAAGCCCAGGAAGGTGTCACAAGACTGAGAAGTAGAGACGAGAACAAGTGCATGATATAACCTATGCCTGTTTTCGAAACTTTATAAGTGCGGCTTTTAGAACACCCACAGAGCCGCGAACTGTGCCAACCTACGATTTGGACGGGATTGCTATCAGGATACCCGTGTCTTCGATCTCTGATCAGGAGCCGATGAGTCGATCACTTACGCTGGACGAACTCGTAGAGGTCCTCAGCAAGAGCCTTGATCTCTGATGCAGTCGGCTCTGCAGGGAGCGGCTCAAGCTGACGCTGTCCGAGGTCAGCATTGCGGCGAATCCTGTCGCACTCCCGATGCCACTTCTCGAAAAGCATGCTCTTCGCGTCATTGAGAAGGTTGTACCTAATGTCGTATCCTGTTGCCATTTGTCTTTCTCCTTGTGTGTGTGTGAAACGACGGTGTTAGAGTCGACCGTCTGCGACTTCAAAATCCTAACAGGATTGTCAGGACCGTAAACTACCTACTCAACTGGACCGCTGGTCGATCCGAGCCACGCCTCGATGTCATGTGCCTGAGCGTCAGTCACCTCGCGGCCTAGCTGGTGCTTGCCCATCAGCTTGATGGCTGTGTGCAGGTCAGGTGCTGAAGCATCGTGGAAGTAGGGCGCCGTCTCTGTGGCATAGCGAAGTGATGCTACCTTGAAGACCATCTGGTCCACTTCGTTCTTGGTCACCTCGAAGCGACCTAGATCCTTCTGGTTCGGCCAGGGTGTCGCAACACCTAGCTTCATGAAGATGTGACCACCAAGAAGCGGGCCGGCGTGGCATCCGGTGCAACCGAGGTCCACGAAAGTGGAAACTCCTCGCTTCTCATCATCACCTAGCGCGTTCTCATCACCCGTCAGGAACTTGTCCCAGCGGCTCGGCTTCTGGAGTGTCCGCTCAAAGGCACCGATTGCCACGCCCACATTCTGGAAAGTGACAGGATCCTTGTCGTCTGGAAATGCTGCCTTGAAGTCTGCGACGTAGGTGTGGTCATTTTTGAGAACTGAGACGACAGCATCGCCGCTAGGCATCGCCATCTCACCTGGAGCAAGGATAGGACCCAAGGCCTGCTCCTCAACAGTCTTCGCACGGCCGTCCCAGAACTGGGCGACGTGTCCTGCTGCATTGAAGACCGTCGGAGAGTTCCGTCCTACTGGAACCCCATCATGCCCCAGAGAGAACGCCGCCTGGTCGGCACCGTTCGTGGCCAGATCGTGACAGGAATTGCAGGAGATCTTGCCGCTCTTGGAGAGCTTCGGATCCAGGAAGAGGCGATTACCAAGCGTCACCATCGCGATGCTTGGATCATCACCTTCACCGAAGAAGTCAGGTGGGAGTGGCTGGAAAGATGCCAACTTTGCCTTGTCGACCGTAACTGCGGGAGTCGTAGGTTGAACAGGCTCAGTCTTTGAGTCAGAGCATGCGAGAAGAAGAGAGAGTAGGGTGATCATGTGTGTCCTGTCTATCTTTGATTGAAATGGCGGAAAGAGTGGGATTCGAACCCACGGTAAGCTCTTAACCTACGGCGGTTTTCAAGACCGCTGCCTTAAACCACTCGGCCATCTTTCCTTAAAGTGGAGCCCGAAGTCGGATTTGAACCGACGACCTCCCACTTACAAAGAGGGAGCTCTACCCCTGAGCTATTCGGGCAATGTTCCGACCCCTGTTCCCCGGGCCGGCCTGCGGGTTGACGTCACTGTGCGGCGTCAGCAGTATCAGCAGTGTCCGAAGTGTCGCCGGTCTCTGCGCCGCCGGTGTCGCCACCAGAAGTGTCGGAGGTATCACCACCACCCGAAGTGTCGACCGGAGCACCTGCAGTGTCAGCTGCGGAATCCTTGTCGTCGCCACCACAACCGGTGAGCTGAGTTGCTGCGAGAGCTGCGAACGCCATTACGAATACTGTCTTCATGTTTGTCTCCTTTGTTTGACTCAATTATCATACCACGCCATGTGGTTCTTTACACGTCTTTTTGACGCAAAGCTTAACTATCTAGATCCCGACACCCATCAAAATGACAGGAAGAGAGAAAAGAACCACCATGCAGATGATGACTGCTGTCAGCTCGATTCGAGACTTTGTTTCGAAATTCACCGAGACATCCTTTACCCTAGATGGGCCACTTATCTTTGAGTTGACTGAAGGTGCAAGGTGCGTTTGTATGAGAGTTAAAGAACTGATCTCCATACTTCTGGACTCTTGGAACTTCATTCTTTACAAGAGATCCCCAGGTGCTTTCAGGATACAGAGGTTCTCCGATCTTACTAGCAACGAAGTTGACAGCTGCCAGTCCTACATCATCAGGCTGCTTTTCTGCGATCAGCAGTGCGATCTTTCGCATTTCAGGTGAACGATTCTTCTTCATCTTTGCTCCTTGTTGAGGGGTGGCTTCGGGCGGGATCGAACCGCCGACACACGGATTTTCAATCCGTTGCTCTACCAGCTGAGCTACAAAGCCATGAATGGCCTCGCCAGTTGGAATTGAACCAACAACCCCGAGCTTAGAAGGCTCGTGCTCTATCCAGTTGAGCTATGGCGAGAAGTGTCTCTGTCTTTCCAGAGTGCCAAATCGATTATCTCCTCACGATTATTGGAATTGGTCCACCCTCCCCGACTTGAACGGGGGACCGATAAGATATAAGCTTATTGCTCTGACCAGCTGAGCTAAGGGTGGATAATGTTTACAGCTGGTTCATAACGAACGTTCAAAAGCTTCGTTATCGGTCTAGTATATTGTTAATATGGCGACCAGTGAGAGACTCGAACTCCCAACCGAGAGGGTAGAAACCTCTTGCTCTATCCATTGAGCTAACCGGCCATTCCTCCTAACTTTCTTATTATATCTCTAGCTGGCAAGCTTTACACGAGATCCAAGTCGATTGCTGCACCGATCAAGCTCGTCCCAGAAAGCCCCAACAGCAGACTCTGCACTCACATCGGCAAATGTCCCCACGATGTCGTCGAAGTGAAATCCAACCTCAGTGAAACCGTTGCTGTTCTTTGCATGAGGACCCATCGACTGTCCGAACTGATTATACTCAGAGATGACCCTGTCGTTCAGGTCCCTAGCGATTGAACGAAGCGGGCTCTTAGAGATGTCGTAGTCACTCTTCTTTACCTTGAGAACAGGCTGAGAGTTCTCGAGAGTTGCAACGCTGTTGCGAATGCTGCCGTCATCAGCAACCCTGGATTCATTGTCCAGTAGTCGAGAGTAGCCAGCAGATCTCGGGCTCGTCCTCTGCACCTTGCGCATACCGCGAAGAGAGGGTACGTTGTGCATGATGTCAATCTTCTGGTTCTTCGTAAGCACTTCTTATCTCCTTGTGAGTCTACTCTACCCTGGCTATTCGCTATTTACACGAGAGCGAAGGTTTTCAACCAAGCTCTTCACAGCGCTATCACTTGGTCCAATGAGAGTCTCAACAACCTTGCTGTTGTGGAATCCAATGACAGTCGGGACTGCCTGGACTTTCATCTTCTGCGAGAACTTCTCGCCAGTCTCAAGGTCGATGTAGGCAAAGACGATGTCCGAGTTCTCAAAGGAGATCTTGTCGACCTTGGGCTTAAGGACTTTACAAGGTCCACACCATGATGCGCTGAACATGATAATGACTCGTTGATTCTCATCAAGGAGTTGCTGGATGTCTGTGTCATTTCGTGTGATCATGTCAAACCTCAAGGCTCAGCGTGCCGCTTCTTGTCTCAACTTCAATCTCCCAACCTGCCAAGTCATAATCAAGACCAAGTAGCTCTTCAAGTGCGATCTCGACTGTTGCAGTCAGTGTGCAACGACCCCGCTTGTTATCGTACTTCTTAATCTCGTGAGAGATGAACTCCTGGTCGAAGAAGTTGTTAACAACCGCATCATGAACATGTCCCCATTCAAGGGGCTCAGCGTTCTCATCATCTGGGTCAGGGATCTCCAATCCACACGCATCCTCAAGATCTGCAAGAATGCCCGCCTTGCGTGTATCAGGTAGTGCCATGACAAGCTCGCTAAACCAGCGAACAACATCAGTCTCACTGACTGCATCGTTAACTGCGTCGTCCTTGTAGTGCAAGACTTCTGCATGATCAGAGTTTGTAAGCGTGACCCAGGTGTCGCCTGGGAGGTTGAGTTCCTTAAGCTTATCTTTATAATCTTGACTCATATTTACCTCTTGCTTTTATTATTCTCTGCTGATTCTTCATTTACAAGTTCGATCACATCAAATGAAAAAGTCTTTTCTTCACCTTCAAACATGACACGTGCTGTTCGATTCCTGTGATTAACTTCTAGGACTTTTGCCAGAGTATCATGCCACTTTCTTTTATATGCACCGAGGCCTATGACTCTTACTAGCACTTGATCGCCTGGTTTCACCAGATTCCGTCCTCGATCTTCCAGGTCTCGACAAGCTCACGATGCACATCTCTGCGCCACTCGCAGACCCGGCAGAGATTGTCATGCCTGCACTCGTATGTCCCTTCACCGGGTCGCGACACCAGGCACGGCGCCATCTGCACTTGTCCCTTTAGGAACTTGATGACTGCATCACGATCGAAGAGATCGTTCCACGTAGGATCGTCAATGTCGTCTGTCGGTGTCACCGGTTGTCTCCGCTTCCACCCAAGACACCACGCTCCGCGCGTGACCGGAGCTTCGCCACATTACTGGCAGCAACTTCCTCCAGTGTAACACCCAGATCAGATGCCAATGCTGCGAGGTACCACAGGACGTCACCCAACTCCTTCTTGAGACCTTCAGTGTCGAGCGTCCCATCGCGCACCATCTTCTTCACCTTCTCCGCGACCTCACCGGCTTCACCCGTCAGACCTAGCGTAGGATAGACGAGACGATACTCGGTTGGATAGATCGCAGTCTTCTTTGCTTCTTCCTGGTACTCATTAAATGTCATGGTTGTATTATTGTCTCGCGTGAGAATCTTTACAATTACCAAGACCTTATAACAGTCGGTTCACCTGCAGGTATTTGAGCAACCCACTCATTGCAGAAATTAAAAATCTGCTCCATCGTGTCTGCCTCCACCGCGTCGAGGCCGATTTGTCCTTGAACAATCGCACGCTTAATTTCGTCCCACGTGATGTCATTTAAAATGATTGAAGCAAAAATGTCGTAGATCATGTCGAATTGCATGTCAGCCTTCTTGATGGCTACATTCTTGCGAACTAGATAGCCGTGGACTTTCAAAATCATTCGGCCGACCCATGGATTATCTTCAATCCACTTGCCCGCACCCCTGGGGTAGCCAAGGCTCTCTAAAAAGGCACGACCAGCTGAGTGCCCAATAATGTCATGCGCGATCCATTCCGTCGAAGAAAAATCACCGGGATAGGGAGACGATCCAATGACGACGATCTTTGCATTTTCCGGATAACCCTTGGACGCTACCCATTCCCGAAATGCGGTGTTTTCGATGTCTTCCGGCTCAAGCTCTGCGCTGTTTACAGCAATAAAAACCCAGTCGTCTGCAGTTTTGGAAAATATTTCCTTGATGTCAAGAACAAAGGCCGGATCTTGTGACTGCTGGTATGCGATGCTTGACTTGATCTCGCCTCTTCGAGAAGCAAGATCTTGAGGTGAAAAATCAAATGCATCAAATGAATGCAATGCACGATTGACGATAGGAAGACCTCTTGAGTCAACTCCTTCGTTGATGTATCTTCGCCAGCTCTCAAATAGAGATTTCATCATCATGCATCACACCTTTTGATATGTCTAATTAGGCATCGCTCTGCTCCAGCAAAGCATGGTACTCCTTTAGCGTGAGAGTGGCGGAGTTCTTTCCCTTGAAGAGCCGCCGAGGATTCTGGCAGAGGTGACAGTCGCAGCCGAACCGTGACTCCACGAATCGACCCGCCCGCTTCGTCAGGTCCTCCTCGCTGTAACCCAGCTTCCGCAGGATCACCTTGGCTCGGACCTTCTTCACTTCAGTCTTGCTGCGTCGGAATGCCTTGCCTCGTCCCATCACGTGTCTCCGCTGTGAATATGATTCGCACAGACCCGACGGCCTTTCCTGTTGTAGAAAGTCACAGTCTCGTTAGGCAACTTAAGGATCCACAAGCAATCGTTGGCTTTCTGGACACTGAAGCGACCGTAGCCATCGATCCCGACAAAGTCTTTCTTATCATTGAAGTGGGTGTTGGTGTGCTCCTTCTTGTAAGCTGTCGCATTAACCAACAACCTCATCCCTTCCTTCAACTCATCGTTCTCCTCCTTCAGGCAACGAATCTCCTCACAGAGAGAATTCAGCTCATCCCGAAGCTCAATCTTCACCTCGAGAAGTTGCTTCATACCCTCACGGGCAGCATCCCTCTCCTCCACCACCTTCTCCGCGTAGACCGACCAGCTCCCCTGTCCAACGAAACCGGGACCACGCTCGGTCTCAGGTGGGACAAGCATTCGAAGACGATCGATCTCATAGAGGAGAACACGCACTTGCTCACAGCTGAGCACTCGTCCGCCGGAATCGACATGTTCCCGGATAGACTGCTCGGTCCGATTATCATAATACTTGATCGTCCGGGAATCGGGATCGATTTCAATGTCCTGGCTCATGGGTTCTCCTCTGGAAATTTCACAAGCTCCAACGCTTCCACGAGATTTGTGACCTCTGTAAGCATGTAACCAGGTTCAAAAGTTAACTCAGTGTAAAGCCCCGCGAGGTCTCGAACGAGCCACAGAAAGCATCCCAATGTTGCGGGGTCAGTGAGATCGGGAACGCATGGAGATTTCATCATTTTATCATGATCTTTTACGTTAGTGATACGAAAAGTCGGATTGATTCCGAGAGCCTCAGGATTGAATACGGGATGTGGTAAAACAATGCATAGCATCCCAGGCATCCACCGCCAGCCCTTGCAAGCGACGGCACGACGGGCGAGTTCGATCATCTGATCTTGGGTCATTGATTCTCCTTCTCCTTCCGAAGCTCCTGAAGACTCTCCTTCAGGACGGCTGCAAACTTCTCCATCTCCTCGGGTGTCAGGCTGTCGAGCTTCTCGATTATCGTGGGATCAGTGATGGGAAAGCTGACCCCTTCGGGGATCTCATTGTCTACGTGTTCGTTGCTCATTCTTCCTCCTTGCGGTGCTCGCCGCGTTCGATTGCATCGGCTGCGTAGCGTCGCGACTCATCCCATCCCTTGCGGAGCCACGCCACCACGGCGGCGCGCTCTTGCTCCGCAGTCCACGTGGGTTTAGGCGCAGACTTCGTGTGCTCCGTCCATACCATTCCCGTACGGCAGTCGGGACAAACGTGCTTGGCGTACCTCGTGTTCCGATGCTCGACGTGCATCTCGGAACCATCACGGCAGCACCAGCCCTCACAGGTCGGACATATCTCCGCTCTCATATTCACTCCTCGACCATAAGTTCAGACTTGACGATGAGGACAAAGCAATCCGTCATGAAGCCCACAAGCTCACCCGTCTCGAGGTTGACCGAGTTGAAGTGATCGCCCATTTGCTGCTCAAAGAACTCGGCGGTCTTGAGGAAGACAGGCCCGCCGGGCCTTTCTACGAATGTCTGACCGATTCCAACGTAATCCCATGGTGTGGTAGACTTGTTTGTCTTTCGTGTGATCTTCATTCCTTCTCCTCAGCTGAAATCGCCTGAAATGTAATCATAACTGCCCTCACCGTGGCCGACGCACCCGTTCTCTGGGTCGATCCTGTGCCGCACGAGGTTGCCGGGTCCAAGCTCGGCGTAGTTGCGTTCCAGCCTCTCCGCATCCCACGTGCAGGGATCGGGTCGAGCCCGGGCTGTGATGATACTGATCATCTTGGTGTATGGGATCACTTCATTGTACTCACTGATGATGATCCGGTCGGGATCGATGAACATGCGGACCCAGTCCTCGCAGGTGTTGATCCCGAACTCTGGGACGACATGGAGGCTGAAACACCAGCCCAGTGAGCTCTTCCCGATGTGGATGAACTCCTCGGTGCCGCGCAGGTCCCAGTGCGAGTCAGTCTCGTAGTCCACACCGCGCTTCACACTGTAGTAGTTCGTACCCAGGTCGCCTCCTTATAACCCAATTGTACCACAGGTCGCGCCCATTTACACGGGTTCATCGATCGCCTCTGAATTGTCCTCGATGATTCGCTGTGACCAGCCGCCATCGACGATTCCATCCGCGACAATATCCACCCAAACATCGACCGAGAGGACGAGGAAAAGCTTGCCGTTGAACCTCACGTCTCCGAGCCTGAACGCGTCATCGTGAAATCGTCGAAGGTCACCCGGTTTCATCAGCCACCTCGATGATCACCTGTGACACCCAGCCCACGTTCCCATCAGCCATGACGATCGCACCCTCAGACTTCTTGTCGATCTCGATTATCATACCTAGATTTCCGTTCTTCCACGGGTGGTAGGCATTCGTCTGCCAGTCGTAGAGCATGATTGCAGGGGGAGGATTCCGTCGCTTGACCCTGGCTGCCTTCGCGATAACGAGATCACCGGGTTTCATAGCCTGCCTCCTGCGCATGTTGGAGGATAGAATGTGCGGGTTGCACGTTTGAGAAATGGCTCCCGATCCCCGACTTGAACGGGGGACGGAAAGTAGTCCAGGAGGGTGGACTCGAACCACCGGAATCTAGAATTCGCGGAGATCGTCCGCGTACCGGAACCCACCGGCATCTCCTGGAATGAGATGGCTGCTCGGGTCGGATTCGAACCGACGTTGCACAAGGCACAGATTAACAGTCTGCTGACTAAGCCGCTAGTCTACCGAGCAATAATGGAGCTTCGCACCAGAGTTGAACTGGTCTAGACTGCTTGGAAGGCAGTTGCCCGACCGCTAGGCCAGCGAAGCATTGAAGAAAGAACATGGAGACCCGGAGCCCGTACAGCGTCATCAGTCCCGGTTCAGCTGTGCTCCCCATTTGCATGGGATACTGTACACCCGCCGTCCATGTTCAAAGTGGCACCCTCAGCTGGACTTGAACCAGCATGATCCAGTTACGGTACCACGGTTTAGGAAACCGGGCCGGTATGAGGGCATGTTCTATAGTATGTAGATCTAGATCTCTTTACACTCAGAGAGAAAAGATTTACTTCTTTAGGTTCCAAGACTCGTAAACCGCCAGAACTCTGGGATCGACGTCGGTAGGGTCTCTGAAGCGAGAGAAGACTGGGAAGCGCATCTTGCCGTCCACAGTGAACGGAGGTTGGTGCTCACACTCTGCGATCCGCCCAATGTAGGTATCGGGACCCTCCTCCTGGATCTGCTTCTTCTGCGCGTCGGTGTAGCCTCCGCCCACCTTCGTCACCACGCCGTTCTTGGTGAGGACGTGGAAGCCGCCGAACTGGCCAGCTCGCTTCGTCTTCTCGTTCGCCTCGTGCCAGCCAACGATGACACCCTCCTCAGTTGCCACGGGCTTCATCTTCAGGATTGCGTCCGTGCGCTTCCACTGGTAGGGTGTGTCGAGGCGCTTGAGCATGACACCCTCGTACCCTTCAGCGAGGCACTCGTTGTAGAACTGACGGAGCTCAGTCTCATCTTTTGCTGTGGTGGACTTCACGTAACGGAACGGAGTTCCCTGGACGTCACCGACGATCATCGAGATGTCGAGGAGCCGGGCGCAGTAGTGAGTCTCAGACTTCTGCTGCTGCCAGTCTTCAAAATTAACACAGTCGAAGACGTGATAGCGCATGGTCGAGTCGTCCTTCTTAGACTTAGAGGACATGACCACCGAGGCAGACTCACTCCAGTCTTCACCCATCACCTCACCGTCGAGGACAATGTTGTCAGCTTCTAGGTTCTTGATCGCCTGGACGATCCTGGGTAGCGTCTCGATCGGTGTGCCACTTCGTGTGAAGAGAGACACATCGCCCCGATTCTTGACTGCGATTAGCCGGAGACCGTCCAGCTTCGCCTCGACACGGACTGGGTAGTTTATCATGTCGACGATTTTGAAGTCACCGTTGACACCCTGCGTGGTCAGAGACTCTGCCAGAGAGACGGCGAAGGGAACAATCGACCCGGGCCAGATCTTGTTGATCGTGGTGGCCGACACGCCGCACCGGAGGTTGCGCCACAGAAGTCGCTCGCACCACTTCTGTCCTAACACATCGAACTGACTCATCGCTGCCTCGACCGCCTCACGGGCCTTGTTGCCCGTCAGCGTGCGGCTGTTCAGAGCCTCGAGGAGCACCATGAAGGTGGAGAGCTCAACATCCTCGTGGTTCGAGTTGCCAGGAAGAGGATCCGGACGATTATACTTCGCCACACCCCAATTCTTCCACGGGTCGAATGCCATCGCGAGGAAGTCGCGGAGTAGAAGGTCGTCCTTGTTGTCGGTGAGAACCTTCTCCTTGAAGAGACGAGAGTTGTCGGACTCAAGTAGTTCGAGAGTTTCGATGACGTTGTTCACTGTGGGCTCCTTGTGTGAAAATTATACACAATGATCATCGTGCATCACGAGAAGAAAGACTATTGATGTGATTAACTGCCCAGTCAACTTCAGTAGAAACAGTTTTTCCATAGTTCCGAGCTTCTTGAGTATCAGTCCACTTTCCAACGAACAGTAGAAGCTCTTGACCTGTCATCACATGACCAATATCTTTTACTCTCTCCAGCGCTCGAAGAGAGGTAGCATCAAATCTAGAAAAGTTTCCAGAATCGTGTGACCTGATGAGCCAGTCGACAAAGGTGTCTCTAGACTCATCAGTGATACCTCCCGTGTATCCCCGCCACTTCACATACTTTGAAATTCGAGATGCAAGAAAAGGAGAAGATGCGTTGTTAATGTGGAGCTGCTTTCTCTCCTCGATCTTGTGCCAGTCAATAGGCATTACAATCTTTTGACCATCAAAAGCAACCATGCAATTGACAAAGTCAAAACGCATCATGCAGCTTTCAATGCTAGGTGCGCAAAGATCTTCCTTGTCAACATACTGAACAGAGACCTGTTGCTGACGAGAAGATCCATAGCAGTCAAAAAGCTGCGCTGCGCTGCCGCCAAAAGATCTCATTCCAGTCTGCATTCGAGTGAGACCGCTAAGATTCTTCAATGCAGCTTCTGCAGCCTGAGTGCTCGGAAAGAAGATGTCAATGTCACCTGCCATCGGCCTAGAGAGCACGTATTCTTGCAGAGCCTTTCCAGAGAGAATAGCTCTAATAGCTCCACCTGCAATCCATCCACCGCTCTGTAGGCCAGACCTTACAGCGCTGATCTGCTGAAGGACTTGGAGATCTTCTAGGCCTTGAGCTGAAAGTACAGCTTCGGGGTTAGCTCTAGTGTATTTAACCATCTTATCCTCGATTTGATCATCTTACGTTACATCTCTATGGGTTCACGAGATGAAGGCGTTCCAGAGAATGAACTCCCTGATGCACTGCTCTGTGTCTTTGCAGGACACGATCAAAGATTCATAGTCAGATATGTAACCTGTTTCACTGCATCGAAAGATGTGTGCTTCTTTGCTGTTAACTGAAATTGTAATTCTTTCAGAGATTACAAAGTGTTGATGATCTGATACGAATTGAGTTCGGTAGATGATTGCATCTGTCGCCTCGTGAGGCTGCTTATAGGTTATGAACTTCTCTATCCGCATGTGGTGGGAAGAGCGGGACTTGAACCCGCATGCTTATTAAGCAGAAACTTTTGAAGCTCCCGCGGCTGCCGTTACGCCATCTTCCCCAGAGTGGTGGCCCCTTCCGGATTCGAACCGGAATATCTTTACAGATGGACGATTTTAAATCGTCGATGTCTACCATTCCATCAAGGGGCCATGTGGTTGGGGTGCAAGGATTCGAACCTTAATTCGCGGGGTCAAAGCCCGCTGTCCTACCATTGAACGACACCCCAGAAAGTTGGTGATCCCACCGGGAGTCGAACCCGGCTTGAGAGATTGAAAGTCTCCCGTCCTAACCGATAGACGATGGGATCAGATTTGGTGGGACCAGTGGGGAACGATCCCACGACCTTGGGCTTAAAAGGCCCTTGCTCTACCAGCTGAGCTATAGTCCCGTTAGATTTTTACTTCGAATTGCAGCCATCACAAAGTGTCTTGATCCAGCCGCCTTTTCTTATCATACCCTTGTTACCGCATTGTTCACAAGTTCTAAGGCTCAGTGATTCTGCAAGATTAATCACGCCAGATGTGTAGTCGTCACAGTTATCAACGTAGAAGCGAAGACCACCGAACTTCTCTTTCACCTGAACCGCGACCGGCTGGTGGATCTCATCGAACTCTTCATCTGTCATTGAGGCAAAAGGCTCTGTCTTGCGCTTCCAATTGACGTGATGCTGAATGTTCTTGCAAGCAGCATCAATGATGTCGAACCAGCCGTCACCGTGCTCGAATCCCCAGCACATGCAGGTCTCCTGCATGGATGCATTACGCATCTTGAAGATCTTAGGGTGCTTCTCGCAGAGCTGCTTATCGAGTTCTTCGTTCATATCGATCCTTTCGATCTATAGTATAGACATCAATCGATGCTTTTACAAGCTTGTTGCTACTCCTGAGGGAACTGCTATCTCAACGAAAGGTGCGTAGTAACCCTCAGAGTTAACGTTCCTTGTGTCAGTCCAGATCAACCGGCCGCCCCAGTATGCGTTGACAGTGACGTAGTTGGATCCGTTGTAGACTGAGCCAGGGTAGTCATGGACGTAGACTGAGTATGTGCCACGAGCTGGCGAGTCGATGTTGATGTTCTCGGGGCCGGTGCCCGGGATGTCGTCGAGGTCGAGAATTGGATTATCAGAAGTTCCAGCACTTCCCCACTCAAGACCACCCGTGCAGTTGGCGTAGTAGCAATCTGTAAAATAGTCTGCCAGAGATCCGCCAGGCTGAAGCAAGTGAAGATCCATATCGTCTCCGCTGTGCTCCCAGAACATCTCAACCCAGAGTCCATTACCAGCCGTTGCTGTTAATGTTGCGTAGCAAGGATCAGATGCAAGACCATCGTTGTCAAAGACGATCAGCTCACCGACATACTCTCCTGCGACATCAGGAGAGAAGCCGCGCCGATTAGATGATCCACTCGGCATCGCTGTCGTGGCACCTGGAGGAGACGACACTAGCGTCCACTCATAATCAACTATGGATCCACCATCAGAGTCATAAGAGCTATTTCCAATCCAGTCAGCCGACTCGTGGATGGCGAGGACCTCGACTGGATCGACAGAGCAGACAGCAACAGGCTGAGACAGGGGAGGATCAGTGTCACCTGAGTCGCCGGTGTCGACAATATCTTCAGAGTGTGCTAGCAGAGGCACACGAAGGTTAGGATTATCAGGATCATTAGAAAGAATTTCAAGCTCACCAGTTGTCTCACTCCCGTCTGACGCGTATGTAATTGTTAGTTCTGCAAAAGAGTCTGTCTCGTAAAGACCTACAAGCGGTTCAACAAGAGTAAAAGTTTCTCGCCCAGAGCCGATCTGCATTGCAGTGACATTGAGTGTTGCATCTCCCGTAGAGAACATGGATACGATCTGCGTAGAAGTTTCTCCGACTGAGACTACTCCAAAGTCGACCGGATTAGGATCCACCTGGATCCCTGGAACTCCCTCTTCAGGAGGATCTTTAATCGGATTTATTGTACTGTCCATACATCCGTTTTCAAGAGGCAGTAGCGCTAGAAGAAGCAGTGACCTTGGAAATCTCATTTGATCCTCTCTGTTATCTATTGATCATTAGAATCATTGCTCATCTACTCAGGCTGTACAACAGAAGAGATTCCAATCAGCTGAGAGAACATGAACCAGAATGTGTGACCGCTCGGAAATCTAATGAGTGCTCTTTTCTTGTCAGTGTCAGTAAAAACGACAATTGCGTACTTGCCGCTAAATCCCGGTGCATCTATAAAAGGATGAATTTCAACTAAGTCTCCCGGGTGGTGCACTATTAGCTCCGGATCATTAATTCTCAAAATTACATATACATCCAAAGATATTTAAAGAAAGGAGAGAGATACAATGGAACCAACAAATGAACAAGCCCCTCCAGCACTTCCCGAGGCTGCTGGAGCAGCGGAAGCTGTGCATGAAGAGCAGCCTGCAACTCCCGAGCCTGCAGCAGTAGTTGCTGTCCCAGAGAAAGAAAAGAATGTAGAGAACTACCCAAGTCTGTATGACACAATCCCAACAACGTTCGGAGCAATCGTCCTCGGCGTAGGAATCATCGCAGGAATCCAGTGGATTGTCAGAAAGATCTTTGAGAGGGAGAAAGCTGAACACAAGGCTCTAACGCAGTTTGTAACCTCGATGTTTGCGTTGATAGCAGGTCTCTGGGTTGCTGATAAGCTTATTGCAGGCCCCGATACAGAGCTCCTGCTACCAGGAGAGAGCACGTCAGTCCTTACTTTCATCAAGGACATCACACTCATGGTCTTCAGCTACTACTTCGGAACAAAGGCAAACGTTCCGCCTGATGAGCCTCCAGCACCTACCAGCGAACATGAGGGAGGTGTCTGATGGATAACGCAGCAGATATCATCAGTGCAGCAGGTGGTGGAAACATCTACGCCGTTCTCGGATTGGCTGTATCAGGTGCTCTTGGCAAGTACGCCTGGGACTTCTACAAGAAGAAGGCGGACCTCAACTTCAAGGCGAACGACAACGTCCGTAAGGATGTCAAGGAGGAGAAGTTCCTCGATCGTAAGGAGCGGAACGAGTATAAGGACGACCTGAAGGAGCGAGTGGCAGCTCTTGAGGTGAAGCTCGAGGCGGCTGTGCAGGCCAAGGAGGACCTCCTCGAGCAAGTAGGTGATCTTCGTGCGAAGCTGGCTAAGATTGAGACGAAGCTCGAGATCCTCCTGGCGGGAGGAAAGGTGGCACCTGAGCCACCAACTGAAACTCCTGTGGCAAAGAAGAAGAGCGCGTCACCAGTTCCTCCTGCAAAGAAAGCAGGTAGGCCAAAGAAAAATGCCTGATTGCATCATTAAATCGGGAGAGTCAGTTGATCCGGCAGATCCTCGCCTATCTGATACTGCTTGTATGATAGAGACAGGAGTTATCATCAGGCCTCCACCTGATCTTGCAGTTGCGTACGAGCCTGTCGTTAAGTCGCAAAAGAAAGTCTCTTTGCCCCCTGCAGTGCCAAAGATTGAATCTCAGATCATAGAAGTAAAACCTGAAAAGCCCGAGGTGGCAGTTCCAGAGACCGCGGCGGTTGTATACACGTCTGTCCCAGATCTTCCACAGCCTGTAGACGTGGAAGATCCTGGGATCTTGAATCCGACAACTGCGATGATAGCTGTTGGTGCTGTCTTGGCAGTCGCTGGAACTGCTGCTGCAGGATCAGCTTCGGGCGGTCTCTCATCTCTGCAGACGAAGATCGCATCTGTGTTCGGAACTTCAAAAGGTGCTATTGCAACAGCAACAGTCGTGACAGCAGGCACGATAGTAGCAGTGAAGGCGATTGAGAAGAAGATGAAGACTCTTGAGCAAGATCTGGAGAAGACGAAAAAGGAGGTCGGCAACGCCGCCTCCTCAATCGATCGAATCGATGCTCTTCTCGATAGGCTAGGGAACTGATACGACGAATTCGACACGGCGGTTTCGGGCATGTCCCTCCGCCGTGTCGCTTGCGTCTATCGGTTTGTCTGCTCCGGCAGCCTCAATTGAGATCCTCGAGGAATTGACCCCCTTCGATCTCAGGTAATCTGCAGTGACCTGAGCTCTGCGGAGCGAGAGGTCGAGAAGGTCACCCTGCTCTTTTCCGTCTGCATAACCAACCACCTTGATGTTCATCTTCTTGCGGATCGCAAGGACAGAAGCCACTCCGTCGAGTGTTGTCTTTCCGTTCTGAGTCAAGGAACTGTCGTTGCTATGAAATCCAATTCCGGGCTTTGTCTCTGCCGAGACAGTTTCCTCGATCCGGAAAGTGATTACACTTCCCACGGGAAGGATGCAAGATCTCATTGCTTCGCTCAATTCTGTGACTGTGATGGGCTTCTCAAAGTGACAGACCTCGGGCTCTTCTGCTAAAACTCGTCCGATGAAAAGCCACCACATCAGATCCTCTTATCGAAGAAGTCGTAGCAGGTCTTCTGCTTCTCAGCAGGCATCTTCTCACAGATCTCCATCATCGTCCGCTTGTTGCTGATGTTGGAGATCTGCTCACACTCAACGCCTGAAGTCTTAGCGTCAATTCCGCGACTCTGCATTCTGCAGAACATCTCACGGCACAGAAGGTCACCGTTCTTCTCAATGTGCTCTGCAGAGCAAGCCACCTTCAGAAGATCAGGTGCTGTGAGGTTGTTGGCCGGCTTGGTGAGATCATCGACGACCTCGCCTGCTGCCTTCACGCCTGCAACTGCTGCAGCTTCCTGGACGATCTTATCTCGGTCATTGCCGACCTTGATCGCCACGCCTGTTGCTGCGCCGCCACCAATTATCAGCCCACATAGAGCTGCAATAACGATTATTGTCATGTTCATCTCTCCTCCTTCGGGCTAGGCGATCTTAACACCGCGGACTGAAAGGGGAGTCTTGAGATCCCAGTTTCCTTCAGCCATCAGCTTCTCAAAGGTCTCCATGCGGTAGATGGTCCTCTGGACGAGAGGATTGCTATTACCCAGGAGCCAGGCCTTGCGAGCTGCGACATAGGCCTTCACCCATGCCTTCTCGTCTCCGCCGTTGGCAGGAGACTTCTGGGGAAATGCAGCTCTGTGCGTCGCAACTCTTCCAGGACCGCTGTGGATGCAAGTGTCATAGATGACTGCGTGTCCAAGTGCTGTGAGGAGGCCGACCTGCTTTGCCTGATTTACTGCAGGGTTCCAATAATTCTCATCGAAAATGACGTCCTGAGCTGCGTGCATCTTGGGATCCTTGCCTGCTTCCTTGAGCAGAATAACGAGGTCCTTGGCCCACTGAGGAGCCGTGGCCATGGTGGTGTTGGCAGTGCCGTTGGCTGCAAGCTTCTCGACGTAGGGCTGAAGCTGAGATGCGTGAGTTCCACCCTCAGCGATGTACTTCTTGACGATCTTGTCGAGAGATCCTGCTCTGTCTGTCGCCTGGTGCTTGCCATAGCTAATTCCTGCACCATCAGCAAGAATTGTACAAGTAGAATAAGAAGCTGCTGTTGGAACCTTACCTGTCTCAAATATAGACAGGATGCAATCTATAACGTGCTTCTGCTCTGGTGTAACTGACATGAATTTAAACTCCTCCAATCTCTAAATATGAATGAAAGAGTCTTGATCTTCTCAATATCTTTTAATCAAGACCTTCTGGATTCCAGTCATGGTATCTCATTGTCTTAGGGTCTCCCTGCTCAGGTCTTGACATACAGCTCTGTTTAAGCATCTCATCAGCTTCATCGAACTTTCCTTGATCAATAAGCTGTAGAACAATGAACTCTATCTCTTCTTTTGTTATTAGATTCTTCATCCGACGATCTTCTCCACTTCATCTTCGTATGCGATCAGCGTTCCTCCCGATATGTGATCTAGAATAATCCACTTGTTCCCGTACTCATTGTGCTCCATGAAGTTTAGAACCATAAAAACCTTGCCTGTGTACCGATCAGACCAGCTGTCCCCAATAGAGATAACAAGATCACCTGCCTCGAGCATGCTGAATCTCTCTTAGCATCACGTCATGGTGTTCTTCACTGATAAAATAGCCAGCAGGCATTGCTCTTACAGTTCCATAAGAGTCCATTACAACAAGCTGTTCAGCATACGGTGATCCTCCGAACATCGGGATCTGCTTGCTTTGAATGACTTCGATGACCAGCAAGGGAGGATAGTTGCTCAATGTCCAGTCACCTGTCTCTTCGTCAGGCCATTCTCGCAAAAATACAAGATCACCCGCTTTTATGGTCTTATCAGTTACACTTTCTCGTAGCATTCCATCTCCCAGACCCATCCAAGAAATCCTTGACACAGAACTGTGAATCCGTCTCTCTCAGGGTACTTCATGACAATTAGAGCTATCTCTCCGTTAGGAACCCAGTGAGAGGCCTGATCATCAAGGAGAGACTCTATCTGTGTGCTCTTCAGTTCAGGGATACAGCTCCTAAGACGCACCAGATCACCGGGTTTCATCTCTTTCGCTATACGCTTTCTCATCGATTATAATCTATGAATCAGTTGTAGGTTTTACAGGCAGTGACGGGCGATGCGTATCATCGCCCAGCGAAACTCTTCTTGATCCTGCATTTACCCACACGCTCCTGTTTTTGTTACAATAGACGCGACCTGGCTAGGCTCCGGCAACCTGAGACAGGATGCTGTGCAACTTGCCCGGGTGGAGGTCGGGAAACTCGTAGATCCCGAGCCGCTTCCACTTGACAATTCCGGCATGGCTGAGGGCGTGCGCGATCCACTGCGAACAGTACCACTTGCCCTTGCCCTTCACGATGACTGGGAGCACCTGTGATAGGAGCATCCCGATCCAGTCGTAGCCGTCACCGGTCGTCTCTGAGATGAAGTCCTTGAGCGCGTGGAGCTCCTCGGGCGTCACCATGAAGTCGAGGTAGTCCCACTCGTCCTCGGGAACATGCGTGCGGACTCTCGCTGCCACTCGAGTAAAAAGGAACGGCGAGATCGAGACCCATGTATCACCGTCGAGGATGATCTCAGCGTGCGAGTACGGACTCTTCGTCCACCAGCGGATGAACCTGTGGTGCCACTCGTTCTTGTCACCCTTGAAGAAGGCTACCCTGATCTTCTCTGTCTTCCTCATCAACCCTCCTCATGCGACACTCTGGGTACTCGATGACAATACCACCGACCAGGACCTTCAAGTAGGGTATCGAGACCCTGTAGTACCTGTCAACTACAAGCCCTAAACCATTGGGTGTCCACTTGATTTCATCCTGGAACACATCGCGCCCCATGACGAGGTCGCCCGGTAGGATGGTCACTTGATCTCGTCAACAGACTCCTGGATCGCGTCGTTCCAGTCAGTCCGGAGCTTAATGAGCGGGTTGAAGTTCGCCTTCTTACGCTCAAGGACCAGTGCGCTCTGAGGCTTTTGTAGGATACCTTCGATCTCCAGGTCTTCGAAGTCGATCTCAGTCTTCGACTTATAGACTACCTTCTCATCATCTTCACCAGCCCAGGCCCGAGATCCAACTAGAGAGATTGCTACCACTGCAAGAATTTTCTTGAACATTTCTTCTCCTACTGAATCTTATGTATGAAGATGTGCGGGACCAGAAGTCGACTGCTCCCAGAGACGCACCAGAAGTAGCGAGTCTCGTGAGTGTCTTCTTTTGAATCCACCACCTCTGTGACAAAACCAGTCGAGCCCTTCTCGATCTTGATCTTCTTTCGGAAGTCTTCTCGCATCTTCTGCTTCTGCGAGTCCCAGAGAGAGACGTGTTCCTTGAAACCATAGGGCATCTCAACGCCTTCACAGTCCCAGGGCTCAAACCTAACTAGATCACCTACGCTTATCGTTTCAATCACTTGATCTCCTTCATTCAGATTTTTTGGTAGACAGAGATCTCCTCGCAGGAGAACTCATCGACGTAGATTGAGATGACCTTTCCTCCAACGACCACCTCAATGGCGTCGTTGGACCTGTCATGGTGTGAGACAAATCCGATCTGACCCTTAATGTCGTCAAACCAGTCTTCACCCATGAACTTGACCAGCGCTCCTACTGCGTAGGTACTGAACTTCTTCTCTATGTCGGTGGGCGATACCATGATCCTATGGTACACCATGACTAGTTGCGTTCACGGGAGCTCTTCTGAGGTATCGTCTTCGATCCGCTCTACTGCATCTACTGGGACTACGAGGCGCTTAGAGCCGACCATGACGATGAGCATTGGATCGTACGATTCATTAGCACCCTCTCCGAGCATGTGTGCGTAGGTAATTCTGTCGATAATGACGCCTAGCTTGCCACAGCTATCGCTCCAGCCGGCATTGATCTGAACAAGCATGCCAGGCCTGAGGTTACGGAAGTCGCACATTACAACTTTCTTGTCTGGCATTACTCAAGCCTCATGAGATCGTAGTCGTCCCACATGTGTTCAACTTTATCACCCCACGCGATTGCCAGAAAACCGTTGTTGTCTCTTTCAAGAACTAGACCTACCTGTGTATATCCCGTTATATTGATCGGATATTTTCGACTGACTAGATCGCCTGGATCAATCCTGTCGCGTGGCACGGGTTTACTTAAGATCACAGATGGCACTGTGAGATGTGTTGGTTGTCTCACCGTCAGCCCACAAGATAAGAGCTTCAGGATAAAGCTTAGGATCCTTGTTATCATAAGACAACCAATCGAGCGTCCAGCGAGTCTTCAAGACAATGCCCACGTGCTTGTTCACATAGTGTGGTGTGTACCATCCGGGTTCTGCGTCAGCATCAGGATGCTTAACCCATTGAACAAGTTGACCTGGCATCACAGTGGGCTCTCCAGATCTCTGGTAAATGCTGGGTGGGTCATTAATCGGCCAGTTTCGACGCTCGTGATAAAGTGATAAGCGTTCAGAACCATCGTACAGACCGTCGGTTGGGATCGGCATGTAAGCATCCTACTCCGGGTTAGAGACTACTACACGAGAGACCTATTGACCAGTTTTCTTCCTGCTCCAGATTCTCTCAAGAATCCTAAGAAGCTCATACGAGATGTTTCCAAACATAGAACTATGTATTAATCTGATTTGACTTCCTGAAACCGCCAGCGTCCATGACCTTCATCGCACAGGCAGCGACTAGTCAGATCGATGATTGGAGTGATCGACCTCGATGGTGCACACGCAGCAGCACACTGGTTGTCGAAAGACCTAGAATTTCCTACTGCGTATAGACTATAGCTTAGGAACCCAAACATCATGAGCCACAAGCACACATTAATGATCTTCTCGAGAGTGTCGTCGTTCATATTCACCTTCATGAGTCTTGTGGCTACATCATACCATGATCTTCACGCAGTGCACGAAAAACTTCGCTTCTCCACGTGCAGACACGACAGAGTCTATCAGCTCTGCACTCGTAGGTAAATTCTCCAATCCTCGAGACTTCACACGGAGCAAGTAAGATAGATTGCTGTAGATCATATACAATTGCAGCAAGCCTCTCGACAGCCTGCCCCAGCGTCGTTCCTGGAATCCAAATAGAATCATCAGATCCGTATCGAAGTGCGCTTCTAACGGCTTCTAGCTGAGAGGTGAGGTCTTCGAGGTCTTTCGGACCCCACTGCAAGGTAACTCTTGGATCGATCACGCTACCAGTCTCCGTCCCAGCCTTTTTCAGCGCTACTAAAGTCTCCTCGAATTCTTCGTCCTCTGCGGTTATAGAGAACAATCTTCTCTTTTCCGAGAACGATCTCCCATCTATCTTTGCAAATCTTCCTAAGACTATAGGGACCGTATCCGTCGATACCTACAAACTCGTCTTTCCCATAGTGGAGATTGGAGTGCTCAGGATTTAGGACTCTAGATTCAGAGCTAGAGGAAAGCTTATCAACAAGATCTAGAAGGTACTTTACCTGCTCAGGTTCAAAGTCTGTCCACCCGTCTTCTAGATGTTTGCGTATCTCTTCAAGCTTGCTCATCTTCCTCCTCCCACCCATCAATTATCTCTGAATCGACAACTTCGTCCCAATCTGTCTCGTCACCCCAATCGACGTCGTGGATCAGTTTCTCAGGATGGTGTTCATCTTCGGAGCAAGTAACGTATGCGGTTCCCGTCTTCCTAACAGTAATTGCATGTACAACAATTCTACCCATCAGAAAGCATCCCGATCGAAGAAGTTACCCCAGCGATTGCCAGCAGGCCGCTCCTCTGTGATAGTCACCACGAAGTTGTGACCCGCCTCGGTCACCTTAAAGATCATAGTGCCTGTCTGGGGGTCAACCTTATAGAGGTGCTCGTTCTTGACGATGATCTCGATGGTATCACTTTCATCCTCATCACCTGGGATCCCGGCGAGATCGTCATAGTTGTTGACGCGCCGGCTCTTCTTCCCAACACTGCGTGACACACCAACCTCAAGCGCACCGTTATTGTGGTATCCGCCCTGAAGTGAGATGAGCGGCGAGCGCGTCAGAGTTCCTCCGTATTTAAGGTTCCATGTAGCACCACGTTCGTCCGGCGTCTCCACTTTGACAACCCACTTCATCCGTGCGCCAGTTGCTGGCTTCACGTTGAGGATGTCCAGCGTGTCCTCGAAGTCACCACCGTAACGGTTGAGCTCATCGACCAACGTCTGAAGCATGTCGAAGTTAAACTCATCACAGACCGTGCAGAGCATGGTGATCTTATCGGCGTAGCTCTTGTCACGAAGTTGATCAGCGCAGTATTCCTCGACGAACTCCTTCTCGAGACTCTCAAAGCCAATCGCGTAACGGAGACGACTAGGTCGATTATGGAAGAACCCCTTCACCTTGTACTTGTCATTGCAGGTGATGATCATCAACTTGTCTCGGACAGTGTAGACTCCGTCGAAGAGCGTGAGTATCGCCTCCTGGTCTTCCTCGTTATACACCTTCTCGAACTCATCAAAGAGGATTACGGCCTCTTGTTCGATGCCTTGCATGGTCCGCATGAAGCGGTCATCGGTGTAGTTCGCATTAACAACGATCACAGGGAGACCCGACTTCTGCGCGATGTGCTTCGCCAGGAGAGTCTTGCCTGACCCCTTCGTGCCGCTGAGGAAGACACCCACTTGAGTGCCCTGTTGTCGGGTCTCAAAAGTCTTCAGCACACGTGCGCTGTGCCTCTCGGTCTTTCCATAGAGCTTCTTAGGAAGGATGAATTGCTCGCCCTCCTCTAGGAAATACTCACCAGAGAGTGGGTTCTTGCAGACCGTGTAGCAACCTGCAGGCAGCCGGTCACGAACGTCCATCCGTGCGTTAGGTGTTAGAGACCACGCGTTGCCATGCTTAAGGAACTTCATCATTCTCTCTTTGTGTTAGGATCTTACGGGTTGTCGTTTTGATTTACAAGTTCGTAGGGTAACTCGATTAGACTTGTCAAGGAAGTGTCACGATACTCGATATTGCTGTTGTGTAGGATCTTCATGTGCCAGTGATTGGGCCTGACGACTTCTGCAAGTGTGAGTGTTCCTGGCTCGATTATTTCGAGGAACAGGCAAACACCTCGAGGCATGCCAAAATGATCGATCAACTCATATAGTTGACCAGGCACGTAAAGTTTCTTGATGCTCATGGAACTTGCAATAGAAACCTGCCAGGAACAGATAGCGCCTGACCGTCGAGCAGAACTCGGTGGTGTGGTTCGAAGTCACTATCACCCTCGTGTGTGATCATCTCCACGACCATTGCAGTGCGACCGGAGCTGAGCGGTACTCTGATCACTTTACCACTAAGTGGCGAGCCGTCAGTGTCCACGCTGATCCGGCCCGACCACCCGAACGGCTGTTCATCCCCGAAAGAAGCAAGATGGACCAGGTCGCCCACTTTGATCATAAGTAAATCGCCTCCACTAGAGTATCATACCCTGGTGGAGGTCGTTTACACGATCAAACCCGAATCAGATCAACTGCTTAGACTTCACGCATGAGGTCGCCAACGGGCACCTCAAAGAGCTGGTTCTCATCGCCGTTCAGAGCAATGACAGCGATGAGAGACTTCGACATCGCGCCGCCAGTCGAGTTCGTCTTAATAGCAACCTCTCTCAGTGCCAGCACCTTGCCTCTCATCTTTCCATTGTAGACGTGAAAGACTCTATCGCCTTGCTTAATCATTTTTCATCAACCTTATCTCTACATATATCCAAACTGCAATCATAGTAATCGTCACTGTTGATAGAATCGGCATCACCCACTTGTTTCCCTCTGAGTCGAAGGTGAGCCACATGAGAAGGTTGAAGAAAGAATTGACAAGAAACACGATGTCACCTGCTAGTGCCTACACGACCGATCTTGCCGTCGGAGAGGATCTTCTTCACGTCCTTGCCGAGGTCGGTGACGCCCTGCTTGAACGGCTCGATGAAGACGTAGGCCGCGGCGACGATGGCGATGACGATCACGCTGATGAGCAGCATGTACTCGACGGTGGACTGGCCTTCTTCGTCTCTTAAAAGTTCTTTGATCATTTAGAATCCATTGGTTGCTGGGTTGTAGAAGACCTTTCCGGTCACATTGGTGGTCTTGGTGATCGTGGGTGTCGAGTGGTTGAACGTCATCACATCGCCTCCACCGCTCTCGCCGAATTGAATTCGGATCGGGTAATAGACACCGGCTGTGAGAGCGGAAGTCCCAGAGACCTCAACAGGACCATGGAGACCACCGTTGTTAATGGTCGCATTAGCTGTGGTGAAACCAGAGAGCGCGTTGCTTCCTATCCACAGGTACGACGCATCGTCAGAATTCAGGAAGAACGTGTAGGTCTCAGTTGTCGTGGGCCGGAAATATCCGAGCCATTGCATACTGAAGGATGATCCATCATCGGTGTTTGGCTCTTCGATGACCGTCGTCTGGACAAGCGTGGCAGTGGCGGTGGCTGTGGCAAAGAAAGACACAACGTCAGCGAAGTAGCCCGAGTAGGTCGTCCGAAACAGACCAGCGGAGTAGACGACACCCGGCACGGGTCGTGGCGAGATGGGACCTGCGAAACCTGCCATTCTACCGTACATTAGACTCCATACCTGCTGCGATCAGCCTGGAAGTTAGTTGAGACCTGCGCTGCCGAGAGAGCTGTGTTGTAGACCTGGAGGGCTCCGAGTCTCATGTTGGAGAAAGTTCCGTCTCCTAAGTTTGTTCCGTCTGCGTGGGCGATGGCGTAGTGTAACGGTAGGTTGCCACCATCGTTGTAGGGAGTCGATCGTGTTATAGTGGCTGACGTAACGGCAAGCGCACCGTTGACATAGCCTCTCAGGACTGATCCATCGAACGTGAAACCTGCGTAGTACCAGGCACTCAACGGGGTCGATATGGCCGATGAAAATCCCGGTTGGTTCTGCCAGACAGAGAACTTCATTGTTCCGGCGACCATCTCAATCTGTGAGTCGTGCCAGCCAGAATTTGGAGTCGTCTGGCCCATCTCCTGGACAATGACACCGTTGTCCATGGGATAGACCCAGGTGAATATGGAAATCACCGTCGACGTGTTTGCCGGAGACAGCTTCGAGTTGAGGCTGGTGTTGGTCGTGAGGTACTGGTTGGTGCCGTTGAACGTGAGGTAGCCGGATGTGTATGTCGGGGTGTTGAAAAGAGAGGCGTTGCTGCTGGCTTGAAGATCCGTGACAGTCGCGCCGGATCCTGGATAGGAGGACGCATTACCGATGTCGTAGTTGAGGATGAGTCCTGTTGACACGATGACACTTCCGCTCGTGAACGGGCGGGCTGAGATAGGTCCTGCAAAATTTGAGAACCTGCCATACATCAGATCACCCGTATGTGCTCATCTGGCCGAGGACTTTCCACGCAGAGCCCGACCTGATGAGGCTGAACCCAAAGACATCCTGCTTGTTAGCTGTTCCTGTTGGTGTGGTTCCGTTTGCCCAGTTGATCGTCTGTCCAGCGCCGTCTACCTGCACAATGCTGACAATGTAGGCGGGCGAGCTTTGCGAGAGGATGACAGTGGGTGTGTGGATCCTATTGTCGGTCGTAGGAACGTTTGTAAAGTTGGCTGTCACGTTGCCTGCAGGTTTATTAAGATAGAAGATGCTCGAGCCAATCATATCACAGGTGAGAGTGCTTCCTCCCTGTGTGTGTGTCATCCTCTCTGTCACGCCGGCCAGCGTTGTGCGGCGAGCGACGGCAAGATCACCTGAAAAACTGCCTGTCGAAGTGGCGCTTGACAGGCTGAACCCGCTCTTGCCGTCAATGTTTCCGCTGACAACCAAGTCTCCACCGAAGACAGACTTTGACGTCCCGCCGACAGATCCACTGACAAATAGAACTGCGTCAGACGTAATTGTGGGGAAGGATGACGCTGTATTTGCAATCACCAGCGTGCCTGTGACTGCTGTGTTAGAAGTTCCGTTGCTTCCAGATATTGTTCCTACAAGGGCCATTTTTTACTCTCATGCTAAATATCGCCCCGAGCCGCGAGGCTGGGGCGATATCGGATTAACTGACTAAGTCTAGTCTATTCGATCTCTTGCAGAACGAACTTGTATCTCTTGCCTGTGATGTTGTTCGTGATCGAGAGGAATTCTCTCTCCTCGATGATGGTCCAGTTACCACGCTCGTTCTTCAGGTGTAAGTCGCCTGTGTACATGTTGCGCCAGCGGAGCGACGGAGTTCCAAGGTCGTAAGTCGTATTAGACGCAGGAACAATTGACATGTTGGAAGTAATTGTACCGCCAGCTGTCGAACCCAGGTTGATGTTTGTAGTGGATCCAGTGTCGCCGCCTGTGCCGAGGTTGATTGTCTTGGTTTGACCAGTTGCAGCGGTTCCTGTTATCAGGTTGTATGTACCAGTTGTCGTTGCAGCTGTCGCAACGTTCAAAGTCGTTGCAGCGCCGAAGGCATTGACTGTGGTCGCCACTGTGTTGAAGACGCTGGCTGTGGTTCTGCTTGTTCCTGCAGCGACGGTCGCTGAAGTTGCATCACCTAGCAGCTGCAGAGCAGTTCCACCAGCGAAGTTGAAGTTCGTCGCAGAAGTCGAACCAACCGTGACAGCGCTACCTGTTAGCGTTAGCGTGAGGGAAGAAGGCGATGCACCCACTGAAGCCGCAGCTAGGACTGCGCCGTCATTTGTGCCAGAAATTACAAGCACCTGTGTGCTGTCTCTCTGAACCTGGAATCCCTGAGCTGAGGTGTTCACCTTGACAGCAGAGCCGCTGAGTGCCAGGAAGTCAGTTGTTCCTCCACTGGTGCCTATTGTGAACTTACCGTTGGTTTGTCCGGCAACAAGCTGCGGCTGATCGGCAGCAACAGCGGCACTTAGCGCTACAGCTGATGAACCATCTCTCTGGAAGACAAAGGATCCTGCGCTCGCAGCATTCAGATTTATTGATGAACCGCTGAGAATGAGAGCCTGTCCAACAGTTCCAACAGTGAGAGTCCTACCCGATGCAGCTGCAAGGAATGCAGAATTTCCTGCTGCAGACCCATTAAGGGTTGCGTAGGTTGAATCATTTCTCTGGAAGTTGATGATCGCCGAGCCGACTGTGACAGCAGACGTACCGGAGAGGATGAGATCAGTTCCCAGTGATGAGGATACGAAAGCTCTAGTAGCACCAGCACCGTCAGAGCTTAGACCGACCTCAAACTTGCTTGCTCTAACAGGGAGGTAGTTTGTCAGCGTGGAGAAGTCTGTTACTGTACCGTTCTGGACGTCAAGTCTTCCAGCGCCCCACGTGTCGTTAGCGACTCGACCCCAGACAAGTGCCTGGTGAGTGACTGACGAGCCTGAAGCGAGAGCGATACCACCTGGCTGATTGGATATCGTAGATCCGCTACCGAAGTAGATGATCGGATCCTCAACCAGGAGGTTGGTTGTGTCGAGCGTCGTCGTGGTTCCCTGGACAGTGAGGTTGCCCGGGATCGTCACAGTGCCGGCTGAAGCACCGATGCTGACTGAAGTCGCCTGACCGCCGATGCCTAGAGACGTAGCAGTCGTGTTGAAGATCGTCGCAGCCGTCGTTGTCGTTGTGATGTCAGCCGACGTGGCACCGTTAACGGCGAGGTCACCGGTTACAGTGGCTGTACCGTTTAGGGTAACGCCGCCTGTAGCATTTCCGATCGTTGTTGAAGTTGTTGCTCCACCAGCGATGGTGACGGTCGTTGCATTCGCGTTGAACAGAGTCGCCGTAGCTGTGGTGGTAGTAATGTCAGCTGAGGTGGCTCCGTTAACGGCAAGATCGCCAGCGACTGTGACGTTTCCTGTGCTCGTAGCAAGCGTGATCGCTGTGGTCCCATCGGTGGCCTTGATGCTACCCTGTACGAGGATGTCACCGCCAACGCTAAACGTGCCAGAGCCGCTGACTGTACCGTTAACTCCGAGTGAGACCGACGGTGATCCTGTGGATGTCTTTGTAACGATGCTACCCGATGTTACAACATTTCCTCCGAAGAGCGATGTAGCGTCGCCAGCAGCCGATCCTGAGACGAAGAAGACGACGCCGACTCCCTTGTCTGCAGCCTCGTCCACACCGGCCTCGCCCATCGGGAATGCTACTGAGCTCGCTGTCGTGTAGATCTTTCCAGCACCGGCGGTGTCGAAGAAGAAGTTTGTACCTGTACCACCACCGCCCGAGTTAAGCTGCGAAAGTGTCAGACCGCCTGTATTGCTTGCATCGAAGAACTTGAGGCTGTTTCCGTTCTTCTCGATTCTAGTGCCGAAGCTGTCAAACTGGAGGTCATTAGAGGTGATCTTAACAGACCCTGTACCGATCGTCAGCGATCCTGAAACGACAGTGTCACCGCCGAAGACAGCTACGTTTCTAACAGCTCCGTTCTTTCCTGTTGTGCTACCTGAGACGAAGAAGACAACGTCACCGCCCACAGACGGAAGAGTTGGAAACGCCGAAGGTGTATCTGTGTAGGCAAAGATCACTGATCCAGTGATGCCTACGGTACTATAAGTACCACCTGAACCCGAAATATTACCGACTAATGCCATGGTGTGAACTCCTCTACTCAGGAGTAACTATCACGCAGGAGGATCTTCGTCAAACTCCGGAGCACGTTCCAGCAAAAATCTGTATCTCTTTCCATTCTTGTTGAAACGTATCGTCAGGCAGTCCTCTTCCTCTATCAGCGTGTAGTCTCCGCGTTCGTTGCGAAGGTGGAGGTCGCCAGTGTAGATGTTGGCCCAGCGCAGATTTGGAGACCCAAGGTTTCTGGTCCTGTTACCATCTGGCAGGATGTCTGCCTTCATGGTGACTGTGCTTTCGTGTGCAGTAGATCCTGAGACTACGAGGTCACCAGCGAAGACTGCAGTGCCTCGCGTCGCGCCACCCATGGAGCCGATCGCGCCACCGACGAAGAAGTTGGTATCTGTCTGGCCAAGCGGTGTGACAGTATTGTGACCTCCAAGGCTTTGAAGGAAGGAGACAAGTGTGTTCTGCGGAATAGAGTTGGGTCGAACTCTGAGGAAGTTAGTGGTAACTCCTTCTGTCGTGGTAACTCCGAAGTAAGACAGCTTTCCCGGGAGAGTATTGTTCAGGTAGAAGTCGTTGGAGCTGTCTGTGCTTAGTTCTACTTTCCCAACTCCAAGGAGGCTGGTGCTACCGGTGATGTAGGTTGAACCTGTAATCTCAGCTCGACCCATCGTGACAAGCCGACGAGATGTCGTCGCTGTAGAGTCTCCGATGTAAAGAGCGCCACTAACAACAGTGTCTCCGCCGAAAACAGAAGTTCCCTGAAGAAGCCCCTTTGATCCTATGGAACCTGAAACAAAGAAGTTGACGTCAGTTGCTGATCTTATGTCGGGAGAAGATGGGCCGCCACCAGAAAGGAATAGAACTCTATCTGAATCTCCTCCGCGAAGTTTGTTGAACTCGTAGGAGTCTATAGGGTTTCCACCAAATCCGATTCCAATGCCATCAGTGTCGAGTGAGAAGAAAGGAACTAGAGGAGAACCGACACTTCTGATTGTAAACGAAGATGCCGTCTCTGGAACAAGGATTCCAACGGTTCCTGTTACCGTAAGAATGGATCCAGTAACATTAAGAGATCCAGCAGATAGCGTTTCTGTTGAACTGTCATAGACGAGTCCTGGACTTGCTCCGAAAGCTCCGGCGTTGTTGAACTGAACTTGTGTTGTAGATCCTGCCGGAGACCCGCTGCCACCTGTGCTGCTGATCGTGATCTGACCAGTTGAGCCAGTCGAAATGGTAACGTTCGATCCTGCAGCAAGAAAGCTGGTCCCGTTTGACAGCCTTGTCAGCGAGCCAGAGATGCCAGTAAAGAAGGTGGCTGCTGCTCCCTGAGATGACGAGACATACATTGCACCCGTTATGAATGTGCTTGAGGTGCCGCCCGCTGTACCGATTCGAACTTCAGTTGTTCCAGCAGTACCGCCGGAACCGATGTTGACAGTCTTCGTCTTGCCTGCAGTGGTAGCTCCAGGAGCGACGTTAAATGTGACGTTTCCTGTTCTCGAAGACGCAATGTTGAAGGTGGAATCCGATGCTGATGATCCTCCACCTATCGTAAGGGTCGTCGCTGCTGCTCCAAATGTGACAGTAGGCGGCGTATCACCAACTGCAAGAGAAGAAGCGCCACCAACAATGTTGAATCCGTTAACAGTAAGTGATCCTGCAACGGCTACGTTTGCTGATGTGAGTGTGATCGCTGTTGCGTTTCCTGACGCCTTGATGATATTTGTGTCAAGTCGGAGGTCGCTACCAACAGCCACGTATGTGTTGCTAGCACCGCCTATCGTGAGTGTTGCAGCAGTCGACGTTATGTCACCGCCGTTGACAGCGAGATCACCTGAGAACAGAGCGTTAGACCCTGTAACGTTGCCAACGAAGGAAGCGCCACCTGATCCGAATAGAGATCCAGTGACCTGAACATTACCACCGCCGTAGAGAACTAGCCGATCGCTGGCTGAAGACGACACGTAAGCTGTGTTGCCTCCAAGCTCTATGGATGCAGCTCGGACAGCTACTGGCGTCATCGACGTGAGGTTAGTGACCGTTCCACCCACGACATCGAGCCTGCCAGCGCCCCAGGTGTCGTTGGCGATCCTGCCGAATACAAGCGCCTGGTGTGCAACAGAAGATCCCGAAGCGATCGCTATGCCACCGTTTGTGTTGGAGGATGGCGATCCCGAGGCAATGTAGATCAGGGGATCAGAGATGACCAGATTCGACGAGGTGATCGACGTGATCGCGCCTGTAACAACAAGATTGCCAACTGTCAGAGTCGCTGTGTTCTTGTTGTAAGTGAGGCCGTTGTGAGCTCCGAAAGCGCCCAAGTCGTTGAACTGAATCTGTCCATTCGACCCCGCCGGAGTCCCTCCTGAGACGGAATAGGGAGTGCCGTCACCGTTGTAGATCGTACCCGAGATGACAACGTCACCACCGAATGCTGAGACGCCCGTGGTGTCTTTTCCGCCAACAGTTCCTGAAACGAACAGGAATGCATCTTTTCCGACCTTTGCATAGACACCTGTATCAGATAGATCGCCATTTACATCAGCGACTGACGAGCTGTAGATCAGAAGTGTGGGCCGAGAACTGGTGAAAGACCCCGAACCGATGATGGCTGAGGTCCTTATCTTTTGAGCTTTAAAGCTTGCTGCCATCTATCACCTCGGCTCTATCGCAATCAAGTTAACGTTGCCAGTGTAGGCAGCGAGCGTCTTCACAGTGATCGTGCCACCGGTGACGCTGTAGTAGAGGGGAATGTTGTCGAAGGCTGTCACCTTCACGATCGGGTTGCTCATTGAAGTTGTGATAGTCTTTGTCTCCTCATTAGAAAAAGACAAGACTTGCTTGACAATACTAAAGCTAAGGTAGGGAAAGTAACTAGTCATCAGACACTCACTATCAAAAGGCTTGCCTTACCAGTGAAGGGTGCTGATGCAGCTATTGTCACCTGTGTGCTACTTACGGTTGAGATGTACAAGTTCACGCTCGCTGTCTCTTCGCCCGTCAGAGTTGTGCTTAGCGGCGTGGCGACAACGATTGGAGTTGAACTGTAACCCTGTCCGAAGACATAGGTCTTTGTCTCCTCGTTCGTGAAAGTCAAGTTTGCAGTCTCAACAACTTTAAGCTCGTTCGCATCGACCACAGTCTCATACTGCGGCTCAAGCCTTCGAACAGGGTACTGCTTTTGGAAACGGTTCTTATCTCTGAGCCTAGGCATTTGTATCGCTCTAGGTTTATTTATCGTCCCCGATCAGGAACCGTTCAAGTGATCAGGGTTCTTCGTTATACTTTCTAGTCTTTCCGATCGCACTACGGACGTTCATGCCAGAGGATGTCATCCTCTTGATCATGACGTCAGCAAAGTCAGTGTCACCATCGAAGTCGTTGTCACCTTTGACTTTCTTTTGGCGCTTCTTTTTCTTTTCTTCTTCGAGGATCTCCATCACTGCTGCTTCAAGCAGAGATCTCAAATTGCTCTCATGCATTCTTCGATCCCCCTTTCTTACCAGTGATCGGACCGCCGGTCACCCAGGTGTCGCAAGTCCGTCGCGCAGCACACTTGAACTTGTGCATGTGACAGTACCCTAGCTTGCCTGCCTTGATGGTATCCCAACCGCTCTCATCTTTCTCGCCGTCCTGGAGGCTCTTGTTGATGCAGCTTAGCATCTGAGGCGAGATGTCGAATGCAGCGCAGTTGCCGCAGAGCATCGACTTCGCCTCAGCGACCGGTATGTCGTCCCACATCTGAGCTTTCTCTTCCCAGAAGTCACCGGGCTTCGACGGGTTGGCCGGACCGTAACCGAGCTTCTTAATCGCCCTGTTGCGGTTCTTCGTGTTGAGAACTGCGTCTTGAGTCGCACGAGGACAGGAACTGCCCTCAGGCTTGCGGGCCTCGAGGATGATCCGTCTAACTACTTGCTTGATATCGTTAGTGATGCTCACATCTGATATCTATTCTGCTGGATCCTGCTTCTTGCCCCGCTTCTTTGGTGCGAAGTCAACATAAACCTGAGCTGCTGCAGCTGCCTTCTCAAAGGACTTGAAGTACGGTAGCTGGTGGATCTCACTCACAGATAGTGTGAACTCATCACGACCGAATGTGTGGATGCTCATGTCACCTTTGAGCGTCTTCGACTCCCAGAGCGTCATGCCAGATCCAAAGGGTCCCTGCTTCTTCCACTTGATCGATTCGCTCATCTTGCCTCCTAGACACAAGCATTCTACCACAGCCTGGCATCACTGCACGAGGTCTGTTGCACCTGCACTCATGAGCCATTGTATGTCTCGCCACCCGATCCTGTTCGTGCTAGACAGCGTCTGGCAACGTAGGAACACCTGTGTCGAGAAGAAGATCGACTGAGCGAAGTCACGCTTACCCACTCTCTGCTCGGAAATCCACAGCATGGATCACCTCAAACTTCAGGCAGGAGAGGGAGGTTGTTGATCGCGGAAGTCTCTCTGTGGCGTGCAGCTTGAGAGTACCGGATTCTAGAAAAGATCATTAGACACCTCCTGTGTCTAATTATCCGACCACTGCGCCTTCGGGAACCGAAGAGAGGCCCACGCGCGCCATCTGAGGATGACAAAGTCAGCCTGATCTCTCGTCAACCTGCCAAACCTAACGTAATCGTTCAAGTAGGAGCGCATGAAAAAATCTATCGGTTTGCGGGCTGCAAGAGCTTGCTCATAGAAGCCTTTGACAAAAGCGTTGAGCTCCATCGCGCAGACCAGGTAGTTCTCCTCGACTTCGAAAGACTCAGCAGCAGCACGTAGATCTTTCTGCGCCCACTTGTCTTTGTCCTCTCCTGATCCGAAAAGCCTGTGCATGTCGTTCAAGTTGTGGAGCATCTTACCTGACTCTGGGAAACCTGCGTAGGTCTTGAACTGCCGCGGGCCCGGGAACGCGAGTAGACCGTCTTCTGTTAGATGCTCGAGCTCGTGAGCTGTAATACCGAGGAGCTCGAGGTACATGTCCTTTCTAATCTTCTTGTTGTGGCGATCGTAGTGGACGTCGTAAGTGATGATCGGCTCACCAAAAATGTCTGATCCAACTTCAGCGCCGATGTCGAGCTCAGACCCTTTCTTTCTCTTTAGTCGGACCACGACTGTGAAGTGACGGCAGTCTGAATCTTCTGCATCTATCTTCCACTTCGGGCTCCAGCAGAAGACGGAGTTCTCGTCTGGGACCTGCACATTGACTCGGCCGCTGCGAGGCTTGTGGTCAAGAGTCCGCATGATTGCGTATGTGACTCTTCGAGCCAGCGTTCGAGTTCTTGCTCCTCTCATGATTTATCTAGCGCTTCCTTCCGAATGTTTCTGCTTGGATCTGTAAGCCGCCGCGCGGTCTTTGCATCAACAGCTTCTAGTACACGGCTAAACTCGACGATACCGAAGATCTGATCGTCGACGTCGAGGTAGGAGATGCAGCTCTCATTCTCATAGATGTTTGTGATCTGTCCTCGAACTCTACCCTTGAAGCCCGTAGTGTAGGGCCTCAGGTATACCACATCTCCTACCTTGAAAGAAAAAGACATTACGCTCCTTGAATGATCTTGTCCAGCGCTTCCTGCTCGCTGCAATCATGTGTTACACTATAAGACCAGACGATTCCTTTTTTCATGGCACCGTAGACGTTAGTGTAAGCAAGCGACCAAGAAGCCCACAAGAAGTCTGAGTGCTCTGGAAATCCCATCTTTCCTGGAAGGAAGACAGGATCTTGGTCTGCGTTCCACTCACACAGAAAGACTGAGACGTCTTTCTTCGCTTGTTCCACAGTAAAGTTCTGGGGTCCCCAGGCCATCATGGCTGGCACAATATCAAACTGCGTCTCTTCCTTGGTCTCTCGAGTTGCAGCATCGAGGTCAGATTCTCGCCCCTCAACATGACCCTTAGGTATGTCCCAAGTCTTTGAGACCTGACCTGTGAGCTTGCCTTCCTTGCTGTAGATTGCAGCTCGCAAGATTAGAACTCTCCAATCGCCGTCCCCGTCGGGTTTCAACACAATAAAGCCTGCTGACTTTTCGCGAGGCTTTTCGAGTTTACGATCTTGATTTTTAATGTTTTTCATGGTTCCACTATACTAGGAACTATAGCGTTGTTCGAGTATAGTCGTCTTCAAGTCGAACAACGTCTTCAATCTCAGGAGTCGAGACCTCGAGCAGTTCAACATCGCCCTCTGGAGCGCAGAACCTATGGATCGTGCCGCAGGTAACATGGTACACATCTCCCTCAGATAGCGTCTTGTTGAAGATCGGACCATCGCGGCGATCCTGTATGACCAGGAGCAGTCTGCCCGATAGAACCCGAACTGTCTCAGTCTTTCTCTCATGGTACTGCAAGCTGAGGCGATGACCTGACTTGATGTACAGGATCTTCCCCAAGTACTTGTCTGTCTCAGCCCAGATCTCCTCGTGGCCCCATGGCTTCTTAACAATTCTCATGTTCCCCTCGCATTCTCAATGAGCCAAGAAGAAGACTGAATCTTTCCGCCGCCGACTCCCGTAAGGATCCTGCACCCGATCTTGTCACAAGTTCCCGACTCAGGAATGTTATCTGTCGAATCTCGATCGCCACCCTTGGTGAAAACTATGGGTCGAAGCTTCTCTAGCGCGAGATCAACTGTCTGTCCAGCGGACTCAAAGAGGACAACATGCTCAACACCGCGGACACCTGAGATGATCTCGCACCTCTCATCCTGTGGCATGAAAGGCTTGCCCTTCTTGCGGACCAAGAAGCTGTCTGCATTGACGATCACTACAAGTGCACAATCGAGCTCAGTAGCTACCATTGCAGACTCCTGCAGGCACCGAAGGTGACCAACATGCATCGGATCAAAACCGCCTGACGTGGCTACGACCCTGATGTATGGGTTTGCATCTCTAAATTCTTCAGGTGATGTGTAGATTGCCATGAGGCAATATTACACAGTAGGTACCTCAAGATCAAGGCAAGTACGCTGCTTGAGCAAATAATAGTAGGTCTCAACGTCGTTAGCAAGGGCTGCGATCTGATCGTTCAGGCCGAGCGTCATCTCGTCGCTCGCTTCCAGCGTGCTGTTGAACTCCTCAAGGAACTCAAGGAAGTCCTTGACGATCGACATGCCAGCTGCAGCGATGCCAGTAGCTGAGAGACCGGAAGGAGACGGGTAGCACTCCATGATCTGAGCTGCACCGTTGGTGACGTGCGTCGGACAGGCGACCTCTGGGCCGACGAGGCCGATTCCCTTCTCGATGATGCCGTCGATAGCATCCTCGAATCCCTTATAGATCTTGTCATACAGGATACCGTGGTCGCCAGAGAACGAGATCCCACGGGTTAGGTGGTGCGCTCCGTGAAACCAGAGCTGCATGGCTCTGACGTAGCAGATGTAGCTAAACATGAGGTCTGGGAGGTGCGAGTGAGTTTCGCCAGACATGACAACGACTCTTTCCATGCGATTAAATATGGACACTCTCTGTGATCTGCCACTCAAAGACCACGCAACTATCACCAGGATTTGCAGGCACACCTGCCTTCCGCCACTCAGCCGGAGCTGGGTGGGTGATTCGAACCATCAAGGCACCGCCGACACTCGGGTGACGGTCTATGATGATGCCCTTTCCTGGTAGGCCGCAAAAGCTGGTCCACTGCACAGTATCTCCAGGCTTGCGTCGATCAAGAACTTGCGCACCTTGAGACATAAAGAAGCTCTCGGCTGCTTCAGGAGCTTGGCCCTTCTTCTGCACAAAGATGTCAGAAGAGGCGTCTTTCTGGCGCCGGATCGTCTTGATTATGGGAGATTTTTTATCCACTCTATCTTTTCCTTGCGTGTGAGGCGCTTAAAAGCAGCCTCTTTCCTGAGAGCGTCAGATCTAGAGTCAGCTGGCCATGACACTATTAGTGTCACGGGGCACCGCGAGCGCGTGTACTTGGCTCCGGTGCCCTTGCTGTGCTCGTTCACCCTTCTTGGTAGATCGTTGGTGCAACCACAGTACATGCTGTCATCAACGCACCTGAGGACGTAAACGCACCAGTTCTTCAAGGCTCGCCAGCAGATACAAAATCAAGGTAGTTAGTGATGAGCTGTTCGATCTTTTTGTTCACTGCCTCATCGTCGTATGGCTTTACATCAAGGAGCATAAAGAACTCCTTGACGAAGTCCTCATCGATGTCGATGATAAACTTGCGCGGGTCGTCTGTCTCTAGGACTCTAAACCTCTGTTTCATCTTTAGGCTCCTTCTTCCTGGCAAGCTTGTTGACCATCTCCATGTTAATCTCGAAGGGCTCGTGGTCTAGCTCGTGTCGCTGACCCCAGTGAGACTTCGTCCATCCTTCGACAATCTTCCGCCACATGGTGACGTCCATCTTCAGGTGGAGCTGTGGGTGAGTAGAGTCCCCATCGCGCCAGTCGATGAAGGATGTTCCAAGAGACGCCGACCACGAGCCGCTGTCGAGCCGCAAGTAGACGTTGTCTTGCTCAAAGCACTCCTGGTAGAGGTGGAAGCTGTCGTCGTAAGCAATTGTGCAGCGGGTACTCATGTGTGTCCGTTATAATCTATGCTAGAAAACTTCTAGAGTGCTTGTCAGCGATCGTCGTTGAGGCCCAAGACTCGGGCTTCAGCTTAACATCAACTCCTAGAGATCGAGCGTAGGCGCTCAAGCGCTCAGCTAGGACTGAGGATGCGTGCTGCTTGGAGCGGTTTACGTCGAGGTGGATCTCGATGCTCTCGGGTCCGATGTGATCCATTAGTAGTGAGGTTGTAATGACAGTCCGATTTGCCTCCTCGGTGATCCGAGTCTTCAGCGTCGAGACGGGCCTCCGGTCGACCATCTCCCGCTTGAAGAAATACCTCCCACCCTGCCAACCGACTCCACCGTGCAGACACACGACATCCGCGAAGCAGACTCGATTGCCAGTCACTGCAGAGTCGCAACCAACATAGACCTTCGCGCCCTCGTTGACCGCTGCTCTGATCGCAGCCAGAAGATCCTCCTGGCTTAGCTCTCTTCCGCTTGGTGTGTTCCACATCAATCCCTCCTTATGCAATCCTGGAAGCCCCGAGGAAGCAGGTTGCTGTGCTTGGACTCAAACCTCAACCAATCAGAGTCGAGGATGTAGGTGACAGCGTGATCGTCGGCGCTGCGAACCGCGCGGCCGACTGCCTGGACCACTGTCTTAACTGTCTGCATTGGATACCACCAATCCCACTTATGCATCCGCTTTCGGACGATCTTGTCACCGAGCGAAGGATAAGGAACCTTGAGAATCACCTGGAACCTCGCAAGGTCGCCCTTGAGATCGACACCTTCAGACATGCTAGGTGACACAAGAACTGTCGGTGTCTTTGATGCGATGTGCTTCTTGAGCACCTCGTCTCGATCATCAGTCCCGTGGAACAGGAGGCGCTTGTCCTTGATGTTCTTCCTGAGGAAAGAGACGATCTTGTAGGAGTGGCAGTGTATGATGCCCTTCACGTTCGAGTGCTCCTTGAGGATCTCCTGCACAGCACGGGCCACCTTTGGTAGCGAGTTGTCGATGCTGTCAGCGTTCATGTGCCCGACCGGAAAGACCAGGATGGGACGATTCTCCTTCGGGAAGGGGCAAGGTGCAGTGATCGTCACCAGCTGGTCAGATGGAATCCCTAGCATCTGCGCGAAGAGCTCTGGATTGATCACTGTGGCAGACATCAGAAGAACGTGCTTGCCAAGGCGGAACAGGTAGCGATCAGCGAAAGGCGAGACATCGATCGGTCTGAAGGTGATCTTGGCACCAGTTCCTCCGGCAGGCGGAAGGTACTCAAAGAGCCAGTTGTCCGGATTCTGGACATCCATAAAGGTGTCGAGACGGTTCAAGTGAGATGACACGGCCTGGTGACGCTTAAGAAGATTAGCGTAGTCCTTCGACTTATCCTCGAGCTCCTTGTACTCCTCAACCTGGTCGCTAAGTTCGTTCTCCAGCTCACGAAGCTTCGGGAGGTACTCATCTCGAAGCCACTTGACAGACTGAGCATAAGTGGTCAACTCAGGTAGCTTAAGACCGAGCGTCGTCGAAGCGAACCTGTCTGTCACTGCAACCTCAACGTAGGAAGAGAGCTCAGAGTCAACGTTGTGGCACTCATCAAGAACGAGGAGCTGCCGCGGCTTGATCTTGCCGCCGCCGTTGCTCTCAGTCATGCAGTAGGAGTAGTTAGTGACAGAGTCAGTGGCTTCGAGGAAGTCCTTCTTGTCTTTCTTGTAGTGGCAGCTGAAGGTGCAAGACTTCCAGAACCGAGACTCCTTCTCAACCGTCCGCAGGAGCTGCTGCGCTTCACCGCAGCTGTAGCGCTTATTGTAGTTGCATCGGTAATTACCAGCTGAGTAGATCGACTTCATGCCAGACCCGCTGAAGTCGCGCTCGTACTGCTCCTGCAAGATCTTCTGTGGCGTTAGGAACCAAGCACCTCCGTCAAAGTCGCCTTTGTCGGCGTGAGAGGTCATGTACCTGGCGACTGTCACAGCGATCGCAGACTTGCCAACTCCAGTCCCAAGATCGCAGACGGCGAACCGCTTGCCACCGTGGACGAAAGCGTTGAGCACAGTGTCGATCGCGAGGATCTGCTCCTCCCGAGGCTCACTAAACGGGAAGAAGGCTATCCAATCTTGCTTGGTGATCATGCAAGATTCTACTAAGAACCACTAAGAAGTTCAAAACTACCGCGCAAAGAACCCAGCAGAGTCCATGCCGTCGATCGCAAAGCACTCAATGAACTTCAGAGCACCCTGCTTTGCTGAAGCCGTCTTGTCGAACACAGCCTTCGCAGCGATGCCACCAGTGCCAGGCTGGCTCAAGAAGGCGTTGTCGATCGTTCTGAACCTACCCTGGTACTTGATCTGGACAACAACTGTCCGTGCGATCGCGTCACTTGACAGCTGTTTCAGTCCGCTCATGCTAGGTCTACCTTGCTGGAATGCAACTCTGACTTCCTCAGCGACGTAGTAGTCCTCTCCTTCCTGCAGAGACAGAAGATCCCATGCCTGGTAGGACAGAGCAAGCTTGGAAACAACAGCCGAGCAATCAGTGCCAATGGATCCCGGAGCCATGGGAGCTGCAGGTGCAGCAGTCGGGGGAGCCGGCGGAGCGGGAGCGACCGGCGAAGCCGCAGGAGGCTGTGCATCTGGAATTGTTAGAGACGAACCTTGAAGCAGCGAGTCTTCTGCTGATGGTGGCGGTGACACCGACACCGGCGCCGGCGGCGGCGGCGCAGGTGAAGGAGTAGCCGGAGGTGACGGCGCGGCAGTCTGGCCTTGACTATCTTGCTCTTCGTCCTCGGGAATTGTCAAATCTGGGAGGTCTGAAACTGCGTATGGCTCTGCAGCTTCTTCGGATGCAGGAGGATCTTCCAGAGGCGACTGAGCGGGCGGGAGCGCCGCGGGTGGCGCCGGTGCCGGCGGAGAGATCTCTTCTTCGTCAAACGACAGATCAGGAAGATCAGATGTTGCAAATTCGGATGCAGCCTCAGGCGGAGCACCCGCGCGGGGTTTATCAGGCTCCTCAAGAGAAGTTGGAATCGTACCGGATCTCAAGCCCTGGGTTGGGATCGCAGTGATACCGAAGAACGTGGTATCCATCGTGCCTGGATCCACAGTCGCCTCGCGGAGGATTCGACTCTCATCGAGCCTGGTGCCGCCCCGGACGGATCTCCGACGTGTCCTTCCGCCCCGCGGGCTGAAGAGCCCAGGAAGCTCCTTGATCTTCTCAGCGAAGGAGCTTGGGTCGGCGAACATCGTTAAGACCACCTCTGAGGGTGGTAGATCGTAGATGGCCGGATCACCTGGGTGCGTGGCGACGCCGATGTCAAGGCCGGCCATGACAGGGATCTGCGCTGCGTAGTCTCGGGCGCGGCTGTTGCGGTCGTCGTGAGACGGCCAGATCGACTGGAGCTGCGGTGAGGTCTCTGCTGCGTCCTGCAGCGACTTTCTTCTGGCGGCGACGATGTCTGGGACGATGCAAGCAAGCGCTGCAGCGAACACGTTGTCCTGCTTCGTAGCAGCGCTCGTCCCCATTGTTACGTCGTTGGCGTCTTTTGCGTACGCCTTGATCGCTGCTCCGTAACCTGCGTCCATCTTTGCGACTACGTAGTCTTTCAGAGCTTTCACAGCACTTTCAGTGATCTTTGCATCTGCAGATCTGACAGCACTTTGAAATGCTGCGAGGTTCGGGTCCGACAGCGCAGCTGCACCCGCGAAGATGAGCTCGACGTGAGCATCTGACCAGGCCTCGCCCGGCGCCGCCGCGACGAGACTCTTAACAACAGCACCGGTGGGGACAGCCTTTCCAGTAGCCGGGTCACCTATTGGATCTTTGCCTAGATGTTTGTAAGTGTTGTTGAGAGCTTTCGCAGCTGCAGCGAGATTTTCACCTGGAATGACTGTGTCGCCAGGAGGCTTGACTTGCGCTACTGCGGGAGAGCCTCCTCCGTCTGCCGGAGATGAAGACGAGTCTACCGGAAGAGAAGATCCTCCGCTCGGCGTCGTCGGCGCTCCGGGTGTCCTGACAGGTGGAGCACTAGTGTAGTCCTGGTCTTCAACAGCTAGAGTGTCTGGATCTTTATCACGGTCCTCGCCGGTCCAATTCCAGTCAGGTGGGAGTGTAAGTGTAGCAGACTTAGCCCTAGGCCCGTTGCTTACTTTGACAGAAGTCGAAGATAAAAACTTGCTGCTGCTAACAGTGTCATTTTTTTCTTTCTCTCCGTACAGAGTGACGTGGTACGTGTTCTTTGGGTCGACGCTAAAGCGTGCAAACCCGTCATGACCACCGGGATTGAACTTGCACTTGTACAGCTTTGGAGCCGAGCCGCCCTTTTCAAGGACATATCCGGCACCATTGACCGCTGCCACCTCGGTGGGCTCGAGTGGGGCAGAAAGATAAAACCAGTCTGACAAATTAGCTCCCTTGCCGTTTTAGTAAGATTGACCTTCGACGCCGCTGTACATGAGCGGACCTTGCCCTTGTAACGCACTTTCAATGTTTTCGTACGTTAACCGGGCTTTTCTTATGTTCATGTACTGATCCGAAGGAAACTTGGACTCTGTTGATGCTACAGTTTCAACAACTAGAAGTGCATCAGCAATTATGGAAACGTCGGCTTTGAGATTTGAAAAATCTTGTGACTCAAACGGAGTTGTTCTTTGTACTATCTTTGCACGAATTGTGTCTACTTCTGTTCCGAACTTCTTGAGGGGATTTTCTGGTTCGTCGAAGTACCTGTATGCAAGCAGCGCAGTTGCGAGCGCGGTGCCGCCAAGAGCTGTCCACCCTAGGGTTGAAGCCGGCTTTTTTGCAAAGCTGTTGCCCCATGCTGCAACTCCCCTCCAGAGCACGACAGCAGGAGAAGTAGCAATCTGCGCTGTACGGATTCCTCCGACAGCTGCCAATCTGGCGTATCCCCTGGAAAGACCGGCAGCTGCGCCAGTCGAGAGAACGTCATCGATCTTCGTACTTGTAAGCTCTATGAGCTCCTCGAGGGGAGACTTGATTTGACTGAAATATCCGCCCATTCTTGTTTCAAGTTCTCTAATTTGATCATCCAAAACAGAAAGGCTCCGCTTGTTTTCAATCGCATTAGAAACGATATCTTCGAGCTCTCCGATATATTGCCGGTTGAAATCTGCATATTGAGGATCAGTATTGATCACTCTTCTGATGCTTGAAAGGTATATCTCTCCTATCTCACTAGTGACAGGCGACTCGCTTGCCGCAACTTCAGCAGCTCTTTTCAATAGATCCGCCGGTCGAGATCTCGATGTAGCAGCTTCGAAAGCTCCAGAAGCGAAACCAAGAGGAACTCCGGACTTGTTCATCAAGAGCTTTTCAAACTCAGCATCTGTGACAACCTTGAGGCCTCTATCGCCTAGTGCGCTCCTGAGGCCCCGCAGGGCTGTGCTGGCAAACTTAGTTGTAAGATTGTCAGCAACTGCAACAGGGATTCCTCCCTCATTGAGGAGATTTTTCTTTCTCTTGCGGCTCTCATTGATCCAGGTGTAGTCATTGTCTGCATAGCTTTTTGCGAGAAGAAGAAGCGCGAAAGGAGGGTGACCCGGGCGCTGAGAGTCTATGCCAATTAGACTTCCAAGGTTAGATTCAAGCGCTATGATGTTGGCATCAGGGTCAGGTCCGATATCTTTAGCTGATATCTCTCCGATATCAGTGTCTGCCTGCTTGATTGTGGTAGCGGCCGCGCGGACGGCATCAAGGTGCGCCTGGAGGTCTGCCACATAGACTGGAACTTGCTGTGTAGCAGCGGGAGCGCCCGCTGATGGGGGTGAGGTCGCGCTCCCAGGCGTCTTAATTTCAAAAAGGACCTCTCTAATTGCGCTTTTTAAAATATTCTTTGAAAACATACCTTTGTCTTTCATGTGAAATCTCCACTTCAATATCTATCTTAGAATTTTTTAATAATCTGGGTACAGATCTTTGATGCCTTGTGTGGCTCCGGCAAGCTGGCCCGAGTCAATTAGTGATTGAACTGCATCCTGCGCTTCTGCAGCAGAAACGTTCTCGCGACCTCTGTAGATCTCTTCTACTATTTTGAGTGCCTCTTCTTGAACCTTTTGATCTCTGTACTCTGCATTTTTTGTCTCGATATACTTTGAAGCGTTGTGGAAGATTGCAAGTTCATAGAGAATTCTGAGAAGCTTGTTCTTTGGCAAAACGCCTGCTACTTCAACTGCTGGAAGAGCTTCAGCTGCACCAGCTCTTGCAGCAGTAGCAGCGATTCTTGCCGAGGCTGAAGCTGCAAGTGCATCAGCTGCGCTTGCTGTCGCGGCTGTTCTTGCAGCAGTTGCTGCTGCAGTCTTAGCTCCTCCGGCGGCAGCGCCGCCAGCTCCACCTAGGGCAAGTGTAATTACTGCCATCAAAGCTGTAGCGCCGGCTCTCTTATAGTCACCTCTTAGTGCGTAACCGATTGTCAAGACGACGAAAGGTGCAACCATAAGGACAAGACCTATCTCCGCTGAAAACAATAGCACAACTAACACTGCAACAAGATAGACTCCGCTGCTTGTCTTTTGAGAGATACAATTCATCAATCTTTCAGTCGCGCCTTCATTTCCTGAAAGAGAAGACCTCAGCTCTTTTTCTACGTCAGTAAAACTCATGATCACGCACTGACCTTGGTCTGCTTCTTGCTGTCCTGTCGTAGTTGCTGTGTGAATCGGCCTCTTAAGGATCTCTCTGTCATCTACAGCAAAAACCTTGTATTGACTATACGCTAATTCATCCTGCAGGAAAGATGAAAGGTCAGACTTAAGCTTATCGAGAAGGCTGTTAACTCTAGGCATAGAATGCAGCCGTAGAGACTCTTCGCTATCTCTCAGAGTTCTTAGTTCTTCGATGCTTAGTGATCGACCGCCTAAAGATAGAAGATCTTTTGTTGACTTGCTATACTGCACAAGAACTAGTGTTCCCGACGGAAGCTCACCAAGAAGTACAGCATCGGGATCTCCTCCATCTTCGAAAGAATACAGCTGTGAAGACTTTAGAGACTCAAATTGTGCCGAGATTTTTCTCTGAGACGGGAAAGAAACAAGCCAAGCTGTATCTGAAGAATTTCTCTGAGCCAGGAGATTACCATTGAGGTCATAAACATATTTGTACGTGGGAGAAATTTCTGTACCCGCTTTTACCTCTATTGTGTCCTTTGCAAGGGTTAAACCCCTCTCTCCTACGAGGAATTTTGAATCTTTGAGTGCCCACAGGTCTTGTCTTTCGACAGCGTTTTCTGGGTCAAGAGATTTGACAGGTTCCGCGCCTGCAGGTGCACTGTCTTGCTCTTTTAGAAGATTCTCTTTGATTAAGACTCTCAGAAGTTGCATAGCTTCTTTAATTATAGACTAAAACCACGAAGGTTTATTTTTCTTCCACCTGGCGAACCGCACCTTGTGCATCCTGTAGTAGTTCCGGTAGCTCTCAACTGGATCCTCGACCTTGCACTCATCGGGCATGCAGACGGCGAATGGGGTGGTTCCGACAGGGTTCTCAACCGTTCCTTCGAAGGTGGGCGGGATGTGACGGTTGAGCCAGCGATGATACTCATGGGACTTGTGGATCTTGCCATAGCGTCGGGTGTATTCATCGCAGAGTGCCAGGCCCAGACGACTGTGCCACATGTAGTTGCCCCAGACGCGCTGAGTCCACTGCGTGCAGGGATGCCCGACGTGAGTCATTTTCCACTCCGGGCGGAGCCGAGGATCGACTGCGTCGGAGAGTTGATCCATGAACTCCTTGCGCTTCAGGCCTGTGTCGATCTTTAGCATACGCTGCCAGCCGAGCCAGTGAGCAGTCGACAGCATCTGGCCGCTCTCAAGGATCATCTTACAGACGTGCTTGTCGCAGTGAGCTTCAGCAGCACGGACAGGATCTCTGTCTAGGACGAAGATGTTCACTTTATCTCCACGCAGTTTGAGCCAGGATCTCTCCTGGCTCGAGTCATTAGAAGCAGATCTTGCTTACCTGGACGCTGAGGACCTCCAGAGTCCTTGACCGGGCTGGCGTCTCGAACTCTGCCACATCTCCAACCGTGAGGCCCATGAGTGACTCACCCATCGGAGATGAGAGTGTGACACCGTTGCGGTAGTAGACCACCTCAGACTCAGGAACGATGGTGATCTCAGTCACTTGACCACTGTCTTCGTCGCGGATCTTCACGTCCATACCTACCTGGATCTTTCCGTTGGCTGGCGGCGGATCTAGCACCTCAGACTCATTGAGGATCTTTAGGAGCTCAGACACCTGGTTCTCGAACTTCTTCGACTCATGCAAGAGAGTAAAGTACTCGTCATTACCCTCGTTGACGCCGCGCTCGGCAGAAGCCTCGATGGCGACCTTGTACTCAGCGATCGAGCCGTTGGTGATGTAGGAGATCTGATCTCGGATCTTGTAGACGCCGTAGGGAGTAAGTGTAGACATCAAGCCTCCAGTGCGTCAATGATCTGATCGAGCTCGCTACCGTCGACGCTCTCTCGAAGCTTGACGATACGCATCGCAGCCTTGAAAGCTTTGATGTCAAGTCGATCCTTATAATCCTCTAGCACTGTCTTGCGGTCCTCCTGCAGAAGCTTGATCTCGTTATCAATCTGGTTGATACGGTTGATGAGTTCCTTGACTACTTCGTTGTTTGCCATGACCTTAGCTATACTCCTCTTCTGGATCTTTTACAATGATTTCTTCGTACTCAGTTCCGTCTTCTTCTGTCACTGTACCAATCTGCACGTCCGGATCTTCCATGACTGAGGTAAACAGCTCTTCGAGAGCCTCCATCATCGGAAGCAGCTCTTCTACGTCGAGCTGAATGACTGTTCTTTCGAACTGCAGCATGATGGTCTTGGTGCCTGGATCGTAGATTGCTCTATCCATCAGAAGCCTCGGGCTCTGCAGGCGGCTCCGCGGTGGGCGGATCTGCTGCTGGTGCCTCGACAGGCACCGGATCTGCGGCAGCGGCCTCGAGGGGCAGCTCCAGTTCGTGCCAGGGAAAGCTCGATGGGTTAATCTGTAGTTCCACTAGCCTGCGGGACAAAGTGTCTCTATCAATGTTCTGCAGCGAAGATATGAACTTCTGTAAGTTGATCCTTCTACGAAGGGCAAATTGATTCCACGATACCATGGGTGCTAACTATCCTTTCTCTCAACGAGCATGTCGTAGACTCCTGCCTGGAAGCGCGGGTCGTTGGTGATCTTCTTGAGCCGCTCCTCGGTAACCGTCTCACCGTAGACAGAGCAGACACCCTCGGCAATCTTTGAGAGTCCCGACATAAGGATGTTCCGCGCGTTCGAGTGGTTCATCTTGGAACCGGACGCGGTCATGAACTCAGAGATCTCTCGAAATCCCCGACCACCAGGCAGGTCAGACGTGGTGCTGTAACCGAACTGCGACTTGTGACCCTTGGGCATAGACATCTTACTTCTCCTCCTGGACGATGAACTTCTCACGATCAACTTCATGGACGCCAAACCGTAGACGAAGGACCTGCTCCTCTCGAGGCGTCAGAGAATCGAGCGAGGCCTTGATCGCTGCAAGGATCTTGATCCGATCGAGCTCGTCCTCGATGTTGACGCCGTTCTCATCTGGGACTGTCTCGCTGATGGACTTTCCATCCGAGTCACCGATGTGAGCATCAAGCTGCACGAGGTTCCGCAGACCGCAAGAGACCATCACCTCCTTGACAGCATCCTCAGAGATGCCTACCATGGCACCGATCTCGGCGTCAGAGGGTCGAACTCCGAACTCATCTTCGTACTCACGGACAAAGGTGTTGATCCGGTAAGCGTGAGCCAGAGTGTGAGGCGGCACCTTAATGTCAGAAGCTGCCTCGTTCACGTGTCGGCGGACAGCCTGCTTGATCCACCAAGAAGCGTAGGTCGAGAACTTAAAACCGCGCCGCCAGTCGAAGCGATCCACTGCCTTGATGAGGCCGACGTTCGACTCCTGGATGAGATCCTCCAGCTGCGCTCCGGACTTGGCATAGCGCTTGGCGATCGAGACAGCGAGCCGCATGTTGCTCTCGATCATCTTACACCGTGCAATCTTGTCGCCGGATTCGATCCTCTGAGAGAGGAAGACCTCTTCCTCAGCGGTGAGGAGCTTGGTCTTGCTGAGCTGCTTGAAGTAGATGTCCATTGTGTCTGCCATGCTTTGTTTCCTTCCTTGTGCTTCTATTGTACCACAGCTGCTCCCGAGCCACACGAGCGTCGCTCGGTGCCCGAAAGAGCACCGAGCGACGGGTGAGAGACGCTAGCCGATTTCGATGCGGCGAGCTGTAGTGTCTTCAACCTTCGTGTGAGGCACCGTGATCGTAAGGATCCCGGAGTCTAGGTCAGCAGTAATTCCATCGTAGTTGGTATTCTTTGGAAGACTCCAGGACCGAGTCAGAGTCGTTGTGGAGAACTCACGAGAGACACAGTTCTTCGTATCGCTGATCTTCTCTCGCTTCGCTGTTACAGTCAGTCGGCCCTTCTTGGTCGAGATGTCAATATCACTGCGGCTGAATCCGGGAAGCTCGATCTCGATCTTTGTACCAGAATCTTCAGTCCAGGCATTGGCTCTTGGGGTGTTGTTAGAAGCTGTCGCTGCAGACCAAGGTGTGTAAGACGCGTAATAAACTTGTGACATTTTTACCTCCTGTGTTCTTAGTTAGACACTGTCTTGCGAGCGAGAAGGGGCTCCAAGACGATTTGCGTTAAATTTTGCACGATTAACTCGAATCTCGAGCTCTCTTCCGACGTAGCAAAGATCAGTCTCTACGTCAGCAGAGTCACGCTTATTACGCCGCGCCTGGTTGATTCGATCCCGAAGAATTACAGCAAGACGCTCAAGATCAGATGTATCTCGAACGGCGAGATCATCACTAGTACCGATGTTCATCTATCCTCCAGGTTCTAATCTACGAGAGCCTGGCAGGTTTTACAACTATCGAAGCTGAACGAAGCGACCAAACCTTGCAGAGAGAAGCTCTGTAACTTCCTTTCGGGTCTTAAGAAGTCTAACCCGAAGGAGATAGACGTTGTCGCGCTTGGTGTAATCTCCTGCAGATGAGATCGCCTTGTTGAGACGGAGCCACGAGGCGGCGAGGCTCACATCTGTCTCGAAACTTCCGACAAGGTGCGCTGTCTTCATACAAGGATCGGCTTGCCCTTGAAGGTCACAGGACGAGATCCAACTCTGATCACTCTGACCATCTTGACGTCAGGTAGCGCCTTGATGAGCTTGCAGACAGTCATCAGGTTGCTGTAGAGAGATCCCGGGTTGGGGAGGAACTTGATGTAGCACTCAAGAACTGTTCCTGTCACTGAAGATCTCTCTACTCTGTCAGACTGCCCGACGACAGCGACTGTCGGAAGAACTCTGATCCGTGTGAGCGTGTCAGGGACGTGCGCTCTTTGGTCGAGCTTGATCGCAACATCGACTTTGATCATCTTAGAGGCGAGCCGCTTGTCCACCTCTTGGATCAAGTTCCAATCAATATCGTCCATAAACGCTCCAGATGAGACTAAATATCTTCATCTTCGATTAGCGCGCAGCCGATCGTAAGAAGCATCCCGGCAGCAGAAGCTGCGTTCCTGAGAGCTGAGAGCGAGACTCGGGTCGGGTCGATGATGCCCATCTCAAGCATGTCTCCGAACTTCTCTCTGTAAGCGTCGTAGCCACTAGTCGCGGGGAGCTCCATCACTCGAGCGTGGACGAGGTCAGCGACGCCGCCGCTATTGTAGACGATCTGCTTCAAGGGCGCGCCGCAGGCTGTCCTGACCATCGATAGGCCTGCGTTTTGCCCGTCGTTAAGCGCAGGATCGCGCTGGAGGGTCGAAGAAGCTCGAGCCAATGCAACACCACCACCAGGAAGTATACCTTCTCTAAGAGCTGCCTGCGTGGCGTGGAGGGCATCATCGACGCGATCGCGTCGCTCGCGAAGCTCAGCCTCCGTGGCACCTCCGACTCTGAGGACAGCGACACCGCCCGACAAGATCGCAAGTCGATCACGGATGACGCGGCGCTCGCTCTCCTCGGGAGTCGACTCAAGTTGATCTCTGAGAGATGCCGCACGGGAAGCTGCGCGGTCTTTGTTAGGCTTTGACCCTACGATGACGCACTCAGATCTGCTCACCTGGACCTTGTTGCAGGTGCCGAGGTTGTCAAGTGAGAACTGCGATGATGCAAGCTTCTCAACGTCAGCTGAGTGGTAGACCTGCGTACCGAGCATAGTCGCTACATCTTCAGCTGTCTCAAATCGAGATGCTCCGTCGCCAGGCATTCGGACTGCGCAGACCTTCAGAGTGTTGCGCATCTTATTGACAACAAGGCCCTGGAGCGCATCACCGTCAATGTCATCTGCAATTACTAGCAGCGATCTGTTGACGCTGAGGACTTTCTCAAGAAGCGGAGCGATCTCCTTTAGAGAGTCCAGCCTCTTGTGGATCATTAGGATGAGAGGCTTCTCAAGCTCGCAGATCATCTTGTCTGAGTTAGTTACGAAGTACGGACTCACAAACCCTCGAGATATCCGCAAACCGTCAACAACTGTTAGAGAAGATGCAAAGCCCTTTGCTTCCTCGACTGAAACAACTCCATCAGCTCCGACCTTTGAGATTGCGTCTCTAATGAGCTCCCCTAGAGAAGCTTCACCGTTTGCAGAGATCGTGGCGACGCGCAGCAGATCATCTTCTGACGACACGGGCCGAGACATCTCGGAGAGGTTCTTGCAGACTTGCTCGACGGCGATATCAATTCCGCTCTTGACGTCAGTGCCAGAGAATCCTGCAGAGATCAACTTGAGCCCCTCTGAGAAGAGGGCTGCTGTCAGGACTGTTGAAGTCGTGGTACCGTCTCCAGCCTCGTCACAAGTTCGATCAGCTGCCTCTCTGGCGATCTGCGCTCCCATGTCGAGCATCTGATCCTTGAACCTGACAGCGCGAGCGACTGTGACACCGTCCTTGGTGAGGATCGGAGTGCCGTCAGCTCGACGGATCAAGACGTTCCGGCCTCTAGGACCCATCGTCACTTTGACGGCGTCAGCAAGAGTGTTAACGCCAATAAGCAGCTTCTCTCGAGCCTGAGCATCAAGAACCACAACCTTGGGTGTTTGTTCCTGCATGATCAGCCCTTCAGCAGCTGCTTCTGTGTGCGAACAAAAGACTCGACTTGTGTCAGCTGGAGCTGACGACGAGTACTTGTTATAATGTCTTCAGCATAGATGAGATCACCTGCGTAATAGGCGACCTCAGTCTCTCTAATGATCTCATTTTGTCTAAGAACTAGAAGCTCTTGCTCAGATAGTTGCTTTACCATGAGCCAATAGTAATCACCGTCTCAATCTTTTATACTGTCAAAGGTTGACACCCATCGACGCCAGGAAGTGTCGTTCGTCATCGAGAAGAACCTCATCGAGGTCATCTTCTTGCGGAGCTCAGCAAGGTCCTTGCTACCGAGCACTCTACTGATTCCATCTCCGTCAGCAGGCATGTAATTGATCAGCTTAATGTTTCGCTCAAAGATCTCTCGGCGGCCTGGGACGTCATTGAGGAAGGCCTCAAGGAGGTTCTGGTCTGCGCAGAGCTTCTTTGCCTTTCCGTCGGTTGCACCAGGAACGGGCGTGATGTTGTCTGCCTTGTCACCTCGCAGGCTCTTCCAGAGTGCGTAGTCGAAATCAGGCTGGTCTCTGTAAGTCTTGGAGACAGGATTGTAGATCTTTACAAGATCTGACGCCACCTGCAGGTAGTCAGTGTCAGTCGAAACGATGATTGCTTCGTGTCCAGCAGCAGCGTGTTCCTTGGCAAGGGTCATGATCACGTCGTCACACTCAAGATCAGGATGACGAAGAATCTCTACAGGCAGAAGCCCAAGAAGCTCGACGATGATCTTCCTCTCCGCCCTCAGGAACTGCAGCTCCTTCCAGTAATCACTACCTTCCTCTGCAACTCGGTTCGCCTTGTAGTTCTCATCAAGATCGTGACGAGCAGCCGGGTGCCCTTCGAGGACAAAGAAGATCTTGTCAGGTTGCAGAACCTCCACCAGCGGTCGAAGAGATCTGAAGAAGTTGTAGGTGATGAAATGCTCTCCCTGCCGCGTGCCGAATCGGGCTCGGTGCATCAGGTTGTAAGCGTCAAGAAAAATTGCTTTCATTTCTAACCCTCGCGCGTGTGCCATCTGGTAGTGTGATGAAAGTATACTCTTCTACCTGTGCGGGTTCACGAGAGGTAGCGAGAGACGCTTCGACTTCTCCAAAAGCACCTACAGAGTGGCGCTTTGCAGAAGCGATCATCTGTTCAATTGCGTTCGTAGAGTTCTGGATCATGTAGTCCCTTAGCTCGTGCTCAGATGTGAAGCTCATGGCTTCGAGCTCACTAAGAGAGACAATGTCTCTGGTTCTGTTTGGGATCTCTACCATGTACTCGACGCTCTGCTCGTTCAGCTTTTTTCTGACGACGACTTCGACGACTCTGACAGGTATGATCTTGTTTTCTTTCTTAGGCAACAGAAAAAGAATCTGCCCGACTTCAAAGGATGACATGCATCATTCTAGTCGGGCAGATACCTGTTTACAGGCTTGTGATTAGAGAATTAACGCTTAAAGCCAGGACCTGCAAAGCCGCGGCTAACTCTGCCAGGTTGAGAGTTTGTAGGCTGCTTGTTGCCGTACATCCAGGAGGTGCCGCTTGTCATCTCGCTGACGACCTGCTTGAGCTCCTTCCTGACCTGCTGACGAACCTTGCCTTCCTCAATACGCTGAGTTCTCATCTGGTAGATGGCCTCGTTGAGCTCCTGCTCATCAATCTCATAGACGACATCCTCGTCGCCTTCAGCGTATGCCTCATCCTCAAACATGTCAGCAGTGAAGTCAGTGTCATCACCGGTGCCCATGTAGTCGTCCTCGCCGATGTCATTGACATCGATCTCATCGACGTGCTTAAGGCTGCCCTTGTGCATGTGCATCTTCTCTTTTACGGGAGGAGGACCTGCGGGCTTTGCAGCTGCAGCAGGCTTAGCAGCGGGCTTTGCGGCGGGCTTGGCAACAGGTGCGTCGACCTCGTCCTCTTCGTACTGCATGGGATGCTTAGACTCAGCGAGGAGCCGACCACTTGAATCGATTCCGGCAAGCTCGCAAAGACGATCAACGTTAAATCTCATAGTAGCTCCAATCTTTCACTACATATATCATTCTTGCAGATTTTTCCGTACACCCTCAGTTATTTTACTTCCTGAGTTGAGTGCAGACTCTAGCTGTTCAAGACCAAGACACTTGCGAACCTCGCTGTAGAGATGAGCCGGAAGCAGATCTCTAATCATGTTCATGTTCCCGTATTGCGTTAGATCCATGTCAAAGACCGGAACATCTTCACCTTCGTCGTTCTTCTCAGTCTCGTCAGTCTTCTTGGTCACAAGAAAGAACAAGACGGGAGGAGCTGTTGCATCGTCAGGCAAGTGGATGTATGGGATCTTTGAGGTTCCACTCTCTGTCTGTTCGTATACTATCTCTGGTATCCAGTGCATACTTCGATAGTAGTCTTAGGTGTTTTCAAGTAAAACAGACTCGACCATAGCAGTAGCGCATAATACTCTAATGTAGTCCTCGCTAAGCATGTCCTTTCTGGTTCCGTAGCGCTCAGCTCTCCGCTTGATAGACTTTATGCTGTCCATGGCACGCGAGATGGTAAACCTCTCCTTGCGCTCCATTCTTCCCATCTGAGATCTAAGCGTATTGAGCTCATCAAGCAGAGAATCGAGCTCCTTGATGTACTCATCAGACCCAAAGTTCTCTGGGATTCTCATCAGAAGCCCCTTATAATCTTCCTGATCTTCGCCCTGTAAGCTTCAGTAACGGGTGGCTCGCCTACCTTGATCGGTGGTAGACCGCCTGTGCCAGCCTCTGGAGCAGCTGGTGCTGCAGGTGCCTCACCTGCAGGTGCCGGAGCTGGTTCCTCAGCCGCAGGTGCCTGTCCTTCCTGCTCCTCAGCAGTGACATTGATCTTAGAGCTTTTGAAGGGTGCCTTTGGAACCTCATCACTAGCAAGAATCTTCGCAATGGAGTTGATTGCCAAGAACACAGCCTTTCTCTCAGGCGTGCTGAGAGCCGTCACAAAGTCCTCGAGATTCTTTTCAACAGCTGAATCTTCAACTGACTTTCCTGCTCTGAGCCTGTTTAGTGCTCTCTTGATATCTCCTGGCTCAACACTTCCGATCTGCTCTTCAGATTCAGCCTCATCAGGAGCAGGCTCGGGCGGCGGTTCAGCTGCAGGCTCCTCAGCAGGCGGTGTCTCAGGAGCTTGGGGTGAGCCCGAGGGCGGATCTTCTTCAAGGTAGAAACCCTTCTTGGACCGATTAATATCACTTGCAAGCGACTTTTGACGGATCATCTCGCTGCTGCTTGAATCCATCGCGGCAGAGACGCTCTCTTCGGCAATTAGCTTCAGAAGCGCTTCAAGCCCAGAAGCGGTATTGATCTTAACTTTCTTCACTGCCGCCTCCAGACAATTCTATTAGACCACTTCTCTCTATAGAGCTGATTGAGACGCCGGACGGGATGCTCGTCTTGCCCCTCCTGGTGACGTCTAATATCTTCTTTTACAGTCTCTTCGCGGAGAACGATGTCCTGCATGAACTTGTCAAAATCGAACTTTTCCATGTTAGCTAACTATCTCGAATGAAAGTGTCATTGTTGTGTCTGTGCGTGTATCTATTTCAAGATTCTTAGGAACCACACACACAGTGGTATCAAACTCATTAAGCCTGATCCACCCTTGCTTTTTAGTTAAAAAGAAGTTCACTACGCTAAGGTTCTGATTTGCAACAACTTCAAAGACGTTTCCTACTTTTGTGATCGAGAGAACTCTTACTAGGCATCCGTCGACTGTGATGCTCAAAGACTTGTCATCTTCTAGTAGATCTTGATCGTCCAAAAGCGACTTCAAGGAGTCGCTCATCATAATCTGGGACATTTGTCAACCTCTTGGTGTCTTCATAGATCTCGTCAACAGCTCTGCAGATCTCCATCTCTCTGGCTCCAACCTGATCATCTAGAGTTGAAATCTGAACTACAACACCAGCTGGTTGACATATGATTTCAACTCCTCCGGCAACAATACCGCTTCTATAACAGGATACAACGAAATCACAAATGGCCGCGGAATCATTCATTGAAAAAGACTTAGAAGCGTTGTTAGACGTCACTAGCCACGTAGGAGACTCTACTTCGATAGGAAGCGGCCTCCCCAGAGTTGTAAAGCCTGGAATTCTCTGTGACGGTATGTCAAGGCTTTCAACCAGAGCAGAGACTGAGCGAGGTAGTTTCATCTTCTCATCCCTTAAGATGAGATTCTGCAATCTTACCGATGAGATGTTTTGCTTCGCGGAGATCTTTGTCGTCTTCACCTATCATCTGCTTGAAAAGCTTGAAAACTCTCTTAACTCTATTTGGATCGACCTCTTGTCTGGCCATGGCACTTAGCTCGTCTCCGAGCTGAGATGGCGTGACCGGAGTAAAAGATGGGTCTTTGTACCTGGGTGTGGCAAAGATCTGCTTGGCAGACGCATCAACTGGACTTATCGGAGCGGGATCTCCGGTCGCAAGAGCATTTATGTTCACAGACTGTGTCGATCTAGCTTCGACAATCTTCTCTAGAACCTCCTGGAGAGCTCTCTTTTTAACTGTGACCTTCATGTTTTCTCCTGCCATCTAAGTATTGATTAGTTTATGATATCGTCGTCAGATGGCCTAACGATCGTCTTTGTACGCCTATTGTCGACCATTAGGTTCTTCATCTCCCTCAGCATGTTGCTCTGAATTGTGGCGAGAGCAGAGATGGCTCTTGCATGATCAAGCGCAGCATTTTCAAGATCTGTAACTCTTTTCTTGAGATCATCATTCTCTTTCTGAGAAGCAGAAAGCTTCTCAGAAAGCTTTTGATGAACCTCGGATGTCAGGAAGTCTGAGATCAACTTTATCATCTCCTTTCTTTTTGCGGACCCTCTTGCTCGATGAGTGCAAAGATTGAATCGACGTCTACAACAGAAATGTCGTGGCCAGACCGCTTCTTTTTCTTTACCGCAAGATCATCCACGATGGCAAGTGACTCAGTGTCTCCAGTAGCCACAAGCTGTGCAAAATGATCAAAGAGGTCTTGCATCGTAACCTTGTACTTAAAGCAGACGATTCTTAAAGCAGCGTGAGTCTCAGTTGAGAGATTGATGTGCACAGACTTCTTTGTGCCTAGATCGATCGTTCCCCTTGACATTATGCTCCAGTCTTACCTGCTGCTCCAGGTGCCATGGGCACATCATAAACATCCGGGTCATCATGTATTCTTAAACCGAACTGTCTATCAAGTGTTTCAACAAGGCTGTCAGAATATTCTTTTCCGTAGTTCTCCTCGAGGAAGGCGACCGCGCGGTTAATAATGACAGGCTTTACTATTAGAAGATTCTCTACGTTTATGCAGAGCCTTGCAACGTTCTTTGCAAATACGTCAACGTCAAGAGAAGGCTTGAGAGGTTTTGCAGGTGCAGTAGATTTCTTTGGTGTCTCACTTCCCTTGGGCTCTTCAGCCTTTGGATTATCAGATACAGAGAACAAATCTTCAGGAGCGGCGTCTGGAGAGGTAGGAAGAGCAGGATCTTGCTCCATTAGAAACGCTGCCAAAGATCTCCTGCGCAGAGATTCCAGGACAAACTCAGACTCACCCTTTGCAGACTCATTTGAGTGCTTCTCAAACATGATAAGGTGACCATCTATCTGGTCGTCAACAGAGATAAGATCTGGGCGTGTTGTCTCAGTTGCGTTGGAAAGATCTGTTAGATCTTCTTCGAACAGATTTCTTCTCATGGTAGTGACAAAGCTCCTTTCATTGCTTGAGATGCGGCTTCAACTCTACGCATCCTGTCTTCGATAGCTCTCCAGTTAAGCTCTTTCATCTGTGCCGCAGAATAGGTCTTCACATCCCGGAGGTAGTCTCTGTAGTAAGCGTGCTGCCAGACATCCATGACTATGATCGGAAAGCATCCGATTGGAACCTGGAGGCTGTGAAGATCAACCACACAGTTTGAATAAGTCTGTGTGAAGAAGTTGTAGACTGTCATCGCCCATCCGCAGCGAGAAGACCTACAGCATGCTAGAAAGTCTACCTGCCACCTGTCAAAATCTCCCCAATCTCTTGAAAGTCGAATGTAGGGAAGAGACTCTGTGGTGATCTTGCTCGTAAGATCACTGACGTTAGCGAAGTAAAGTTCGTGCAAGTATATCGCATTGAGATTGTAAGTCTCGTCGATCTTTAGACTCCTGAATTGAGAGCTATTAGAATCAACATCAGACCTATCAACTGAATCAAGCTCGGCGCTGATCTTGTTGAATGACTTGATGTAGTTCTCATAAAGATCAAAGTGAGCTGTCTTAGTAGCTGAGCTCTGAAATTCAGTTGGTAGGTTGAACGGCCGCGGTGTGACGACGAGAGCCTCTTTCAGCTCTTCTTTTTGACCAAGCGTGTCACCTATGATCTTCTCAATGTCTTTGTTGCTTAGCACTAGATCCTCTCATAGTTTTTAAAGTTTCTTGGTCTGATCACAATTTCCTCGCCGTCTCCTGATTCTGCAAAGATGACAGGCTGGCCTTTCATTACTTCGACATCCATGATCGTGTACATGAGACCTGATGCTCTGTGTGCTATCTTAAGACCTGGAGACACGATGATCTTTGGGCCGTCTGCACTTTTTGCAACAACCTTAAGCTCAGAAGATGGGATGGTCTCCTCACCGTCTTTGTCTTTGTCTCTTTTCTTTTCTTTGCTCTTGGCGACCTTTGCTTTGGTGTCTTCGAGCATTTTGAGAATCTGATCTCTAGTAATGGTGTCACTCATGATTGCTAAATATGAATCTTCTGACGTTCACGCCAGCTGCACGTAAAATGTCTATTCCTTGCATATCTCTATACTCTCTGTCGTAGATGACTTCATCGATATTTCCATTGACAATAGCTTTTGAACACACCTTGCAAGGAGAGTCGGTAAGATAGAGTTTCTTCTTCTTGAAGTTATTGAAGTCACATTTTATCAGTGCGTTGATCTCAGCGTGTAAAAAACCTGACTCACCAGGTGAGTAAGAATCAACGCAGTTTGGGCCGCCGCGGTGGTCTCCGTTGTATCCTACCGACAAGACCTGAGTGTTGTCTCCTGTCACTATGACAGCTCCAACTCTAAGGCGAGGATCCAGACTCCTTCGAGAGATCGTGTGTGCAAACTCCATCCAGATCTCATCCCATTCAGGGCGAGGAGACGATGTGTGCTTCAGGTCGTCTAGAAAGTCTGACTGCTTAATCATTTCTATCTCTATCGAAGATCGACTCAATGTTCACATCAGCAGGCAACACGAATCCTGCTGCTTTTCTGTGGCCTCCGCCGCCGTACCTCTTTGCAATCTCGCTGACATCTGCATCCTCATGATGAGCACGAAGGCTCACCTTTGCTTGACGAGTCTCGTGGTCATAGTACCAGATGACAGCAAAGTCACACCTGGGAGATAATGCAGCTCCAATCTCTGACATCCAGTGTGACGAGTTTACGACAAGCGCGTCTTTCCCGCCCATCTTTCTAGGAACAGCCTGCTTCGCAATCTTTGAGATCACAGTCTTAGAGTAGGCGAGGATGTAGGCGCCCCTCTCTTGGGCATTGTCAACTGCTGAGTCGTCGAGGTACTTGTCAAACTCCTCGAAGTCGAACTTCACCATGTCGAAGGCAGCTGAAAACTCCTTAGAATAGGGGATCTCCCACTTCCAGAGGTCGCGATCCTCGATGAACTTAATCATTCGAGGAGCATCTTTACCAGGATGGAAGAACTTCCAAGCCAGCATCGCTCCGCTGTGTGTCATGTCAAATCTTGTACATGACACATCGTGGAGTTCAACCATCGCTGACTTATGATGGTCGATGATGAGAAAGCTCTTTGCTTCTTTCATCAGACGCTTTGTCGTAGCATTGTCGTAGGAGAAATCAAGAACTACAACATTCTTTCCTGCTACGCAAGGCGGAGGGTCCTCGTATCGGGCTGCGCAATACTCAGCACGATCACCGAGAAGCTTCCAGGCAGCGTAAGCCGCTCCAAACCCATCAGTGCAGTTTGCATGATAGATGACAAAATCAACACTGTATGGATCAATGTTGAGACTCAACTGAGTTTCTCCTCATTTGACTATTATTTCCAGAAAGAATAGATATTTTTCTCAATCTCATAATCCATGTCTTTGACAAGTCTAGCTGGCTGATCCGATGCCCACTTGAACATCTGACGGACAGTTTCCTCAAGGTCTGTTCCGTCGTAGAACCCAAGGAGGTCTCTAGCCTTTGTGTGATCGCAATAGGCTGTGTGAACCTCGTTCCTTCTCTCAAGATGCACCTTTGTTGCAGTTATGTTGAACTCCTTCGCAATCTTGACAACAAGATCAGAGGCCTCGTTGATGGAGAAGTCCTTGTCAGCGCCGATATTGAAGGTCTCACCATCGTGACCGAACATGAGCTTCTCGAAGGGATCCATGTAGAAGGAGATGTCAGAGAATGCACGCCGCTGGGTACCATCTCCGAAGATTGTCAGTGGTTCACCTGCCAGTGCCTTGCGGATCCAGATACCGATGACATTACGGTAACGATCCCAGATGTTCTGGTAAATGCCGACAACGTTGTGTGGGCGGACAATAGAGTAGCGGAGACCGAACATCGTGTTGGCCATTGGAAGGTCCATCTCTACTGCATACTTCGCAATGCCGTACGGGTCCTCGGGATGAGGACGCTGGTCCTCTGTGAAGGGAGGCTCACCAACGCCGTAGACTGCCATCGAGGAAGTGAAGATAATCTTCTTCACCTCGAAGTTGACACAGGAGTTGATGACATTTGCAGAGGCGATGAGGTTGTTCGTGTAGTTGTACTTGCGAATGAAAGGGCTGAGACCCTCTGCAGCATACGCAGCGAAGTGGAACACGAAGTCAGGACGCTCCTTCTCGAACACGCCGCTGACAAAGTCAGAGTCAGCGAGATTGCCCTTGTGGAAACTGGCCTCGGGAGGCACGGAATTCTGGTATCCGCCACTCAGGTCGTCAATACCAGAGACTTGATATCCCTTAGAGATGAGGTAGCGAGAGAAGTTAGCACCGAGGAGACCTGCGATACCAGTGATAAGAACTCTTGGATTCATTAGACGTCCTGCACCCTTCCGTGGTGGTTCCAGCAACGAGGCTCGTACATCTCAGCGCCTCCGACAGCTATCTCATCTAGGTCTTCAATCTTGCGATGTGTGAAGTAAGCATCGGCCCCGCAGGCAGTGCAGACAGCTGAGCACTTCTCAACGTGGGTTGCCCAGGGTAGAATCTCTTTGAGCTCTGGAAAGACGTTGCAGGATGCAGACATTTCAATAGAGGCGACAACGACCGTAAATCCTGATCGATACAGGAAGATAAGTGCTTCACTCACACCGTCAATCATAAAAGCTTCATCAACAGCAATGACGTCAGGTCTCTCTGTCTGTGCAGCGACGACTTCGAGGATCTCATCTCCCGTTGAGACGTTCACAGCAGGAATCTTGCCTCCGTTGTGAGTGCAGATCTCGCTCTGGATGTATCTGTCATCCAGGCGAGGCTTGAAGGCAAGCACCTTCATTCCCTTGTACCTGAACCTGTCAACAAGTGCGATGAGCCTTGTAGTCTTGGATCCCATCATAGGGCCTGTAAAAACATAGAATGCAGGAGTCACTTTAATTTCCACCACTTTAGAGTCCTCTCAAGTCCTTCCCAGAAGCCAACCTTTGGTACATATCCAAAGTCTCTAGAGGCTGCTGAGAAATCACCTAGAGTGTGCATGACATCACCTGGTCGCCATGGTGCATCGACCACTTCGATGTTCTTAAAGTTCTCCTGGAGGAAATCAAGGATCTGCCTGTTAGAGGTTCTCTCGCCACAGCAGACGTTGTAGCACTCACCCTTGAATGACTTCTCAGCAAAAGCCGCCAGGACGTTCGAGTCGACCACGTTGTCAACGTAGCACATGTCTCTAGACTGACTTCCGTCGCCGTCAGATCGCAAGGTTCGACCGTCTGCGATGGCGTTGCACCACGCAGACACGGCAGTTGAGTAAGGAGAATTACCAAGCTGTCCCGGTCCGAAGACGTTGAAGTATCGTAGAAGGACGACATCCATCTCATAGAGGTTGCAGAAAAGCTGAGAGAAATCTTCGAGGCAGGACTTTTGCAGAGCGTATGGTGACTTCGGATTCTTTGGAGCATCCTCAGTAGTTGGCATTACATCAGCGCCGCCGTAGACCGACGAAGAAGAAGCAGCGACGACACGCCGAACATTGCCTTTGCAAACTTCAAGGAGCTGAACAGACTTCAGGAGGTTCTCGTCAGTGGTGATCGTGGGATTCTCCACAGAATAAGCGACTCGAGGAACTGCAGCCTGGTGGAAGACTACATCGTACATTCCGCTCTTAATGCGACGATTGATCACATCAGCTGTGAAATCGTCTTCGATGACCCAGACCTGAGATTGCGGACGTTGAAGATTAGACTTGGCTGTCTGATCCTCGTATAGGTCGACGATACTTCCCAAGAAGCACTTAAAATCAAGCCCTTCGAGATTTTCAAGAGAGCCGTTCGTCATGTTGTCGACAACGTCGACCATGTGTCCTTGCTTAACTAAGCGTTTTGCAAGGTGAGATCCAATGAATCCGGCGCCGCCGGTGATAAGAACTTTTGACATGATGCTAATATACACACCTAGAAAAACATGATCAAGCTAGGGAACAATGTGACCACAGTGAAGGCTGACTCGCAGTGTGAAATCTTTGCGGTCTCCAAGGATGTCCTGGACCTTGAGGGCAGTGTGGATGATTGCGTCGAGATCGATCTTCAGGTTCTTTGGCACGTTAGTAGACCTGCAGATCATATCGACTGTATCGCCTTCTGCGCGTCGGATGAACCTAACATAGGAGATGCAGCTTGGATTCGCTGTCACAAAGCGCCGAGAAGTCTCAGTCTGACCGCCTTCAGTCTCAGTGTGAGCTCGCATGAGCAGGTCTTTGTAGATTCCTTCGTAGTAATGCTCCTCACCTGGAACAGCTAGAGATTCAGGACCAGGGTCGTCAGAGGGCGACACAGTGAGCTCAAAGCATAGGTTGAGAGACTCGTTTCTTCCGGTCGTCTCAAGTGCTTTCTGTGCTCGGGCTGCGACCTCAGCAGACGTCACAATCTCACTCGCATCGATCGTCGCGGCGATCTCGTTTGGATCTGCGTCAGCGTCACGAACCAGAAAAGAAGGGTGGTCGCTCAGCGCCAGCGCGTGACCGTTGAACTCGTTCCAGGTCCTTAATAGAGAATCTCGATCGTGTAGTTCGTCACCCCTGACGTCATACCGCGCAGAGATCGTGTCCCAGGGTAGAGCCATAAGGACAACACGATGGTTCAGATCGTCCAAGAACCTGTAGAACTCAGAGCGTTCGTAATCGAGGTTTCTGTCGTACATTGTCGAGTAGACAAGACGGCTGAGTCGGCCGCGGTCTCTAATATCATACCTGAACTTAGTCGCCTTGTGCAGCTTTGCGTAGAGCGTTGACTTTCCAGAGAGATCACAGCCTTCCAGAATCACCTGACGTGTTGGCATCTTCATGCTTGAATCTTCCTCATCTTGTTAGAGTTAGTGGAGAAACCCCAGTTCGGGTCCTTGCTGACCTCCGCAACGAAGATCTCGTACTGCTTGAGATCCATATCACCCCAGATTCGAAGGTTGACCACTTGCATCTCGTTGTCGCAGACCTTGGCTCGATAGAATACCTTACCATTCTTCGTCTTCTTCTGCACGAATTCTAGTACCAAGAACCAGCAGATCTCATGCTCACCGTCCGGGACAACTGTGATGGGTTGAACATCGGCCTTCTTGGTCCGAGCGATCACTTCTGCAGGGAACATAAGATCGTCTCGAGAAGTAGCAGTTAGATCGAAGTACATCTGGAGCTTCTCAGTTCTTGACCAGTCTGGAAGGTTCTTGTATTCATCGAACAGTTTCCAGAATGTTACCTCTGGTGTGCCGCCTTCTTTCAGCAGCCTCTTCATCTCGGTCTTGGTATATCCAAACCGCCCGCGACGAAGGATGTCGTAGTTCTTACCCTCAGTAAGAGTTGCCAGGATCTGCCGGTGGTTGGTGACTGTTCCGTTCTTGAAATCCTCCAGAGACCTCAGTGCCTCAGTGCTGCAGAGAGACGTCAGTGTGGTCTTGTTCACCTTCGAGTGGCGCCACGTTCCGTCGTCCTTGTAGAGCATGGACTCAAGAGACTTGTACGGTCTATTTTCCATGATCTCTCTGACAGCAGTATCACCAACACCCTTGATCGAAGTAAGCGGAGGAACAAAGCCTTCCAGCAGATCGCTGTACATCCAGACCTCGCCCGAGCTGTTGATGTCGGGTGGAAGGATCTTGTAGCCTTGCTCCTTGATCTCAGATGCCACCTTGGCAAGACCTTCAGGATTGCTATTCTCAGACTGCAGACAGGTTGCAAGCCATTCCTTCTCGTAATGCTTGTGAAGCCAGGCTGCATAGTAGGAATCTACGGAGTAGGAGACAGAGTGTGACTTGTTGAATCCGTAAGCCGAGAATGCCTCGATCGTCTCGTAGAGCTCAGTGGCATCTGAGACAGACATGCCGTTCAGGTTGACAGCGCCGTCGACGAATCGCTTGCGGAGGTCCTCGCGTTCCTTCGCTTTCTTCTCGTTCATGTCAAGTGACTTCTTGACAAGCGTCTTGCGCATCTGGTCAGATTCACCAGGATTGAAACCTGCGAGCTTCTGTGCCAGCAACATGAACTGTTCCTGATAGACTACGAATCCGTGAGTCGGACCAAGGATGTCCTTCAGAATGGGGTGCTTGTAGACTGCAGTCCCCTTGCTCTTGACATCTACGTACTTCTTGTGGACACCGGCTGCAAGAGGACCCGGACGGTAGATCGCGGTGATGGCAGACAGGTCTTCAATGGAGGTAGGCTTCGCCTCGAGGCAGAACTTACGAGCACCGCTGTTGGTGAACTGAAAGATCTGTGTAAAGCGACCTTCATGGTAGACATGCCTCCAAACATCAAGATCGTCGAGCTCATTGTAACGAATGTTCAGATGCTTATCGAAGAACTCAGAGATCTGATCAAACCGCGGATGCACAACTCCAAGGCGAGTCTTGAGAATGAGCCGGATGCAATCCTCGACCATCTTGAGGAGTGACAACCCAAGGAAGTCAAACTTCAGGAAGCCGTTCTCCTCGAGGTGCCGGAAGTTCATACCCTCAGACCACGGAGTTTGAATCTCGCCGCGGACAGAGATGACAGGCATGTGATCCTCGAGTTGCGGACAGATCAGAACGCCTCCAGCATGTCGGCCGATCGAACGAGTCTCCATGAAGAGAGACTGGACCTGCTGGCAGAGTTCTGGGTACTTCTCCATGAAGACCTTGTACTTCTCTGAGTACTTCATGCAGTCAGCGTGAGACAGGACGTATGTGCTCTTTTCCTCGTGATCTCCAAGCGCGCGGTGCATGACTTCGTCCTGGAGCGGACCAGTCACCTCGTTGACCTCCTCAAAGGGGATACCGTGGAACTTGGCAACATCCTTGATCAGCGACTTCAGCTTCAGAGTGTTGAAGTTGGAGACCGGAACTACTGAATCATCTCCAAATAGCTTGCGTGCCTCATCGATCAGAACGTCTCGATCACCGACGTCAGTGTCGATGTCGGGCCACGCCACCTTGTGACGACCGAGGAACCGCTCCCAGAGAAGATCAAACTTGATCGGATCGACTGAAGTGATTCCAAGAACGAAGTTGACAAGAGAGCCTGCGCCAGAACCGCGACCTGGCCCGATCAGAGTCCGCTTCTGCGCCCTGTCGAAGACATAGTAGAGAGTGAGAAAGTAGTTCTCGAACTTAAGATACTTGATGTCCTCAAGCTCCATCTTCAGACGAGCGACGTACTCTGGATTTGTATCAAGCTTGAGATCTCGCATACCCTTCTTACAGAGATCCAGCAGTGTTGAGAAGGCAGACCGCTCTGGTTTGCTGAAGTTAGGCAGCTTAGCAGTGTTATCGAAGGAGATGTCTTCGCAATACTGCCATGCGATGTCGTGAGTGCGCTCGATAGACTCCTTGACAAGCTCTTCAGTCCCGCTGTAGAAGTCATACGAGTCCTTATGAAGGAGGTACTCATCCCACATCTGCTGTGCATTCTTCGGGTAGAGCTCACACTTCAGCTCATCAAAGGTCGGGAGCACCTGCTTCTGCATGTCATCTCGGCCACCCATGCGCCCGAGCTTCTTGTAAAGCTCACGAGCTTGCCACATGTCAGGACCGTAGTAGTGAGAGTCTGCTGTGGCGATAGTCTTGATGCCAGTGCTCTTGGAGAGCTCGATCAAGTGCCTGTTGTTAGTGTGCTGGATCGACAGCTTGTTGAACTGAAGCTCGAGGAAGAAGTTATCGATACCAACAGCGTCGACGAACTTGTCTGTGTAGTTCTGTAGCTCACGCTGAATCTGTTCAAAAGGCTTGTTGAGAGCTTCTGCGCGAATGGAGTGAGAAGCCATCAGACCGCCGACACAAGCTGTCGATACAACCAGCCCCTCGCCGTGCTGCTTGAGCATCTCAAAGTCGATTCGAGGAAACTTGTAGTAACCCTCAACATACGACCGCTTGACAAGGTTGAAAAGGTTCTTTAGTCCTGTGCGATTCTTCGCAAAGACCACGAGGTGGTAGCGACGCTTCCAGTCATCAGCGTCGTCCATCTCAACAGTCTTGGTCTCCTCCTCGTCCTCGACGACCAGACCACCTGTGACTTCCTCCTCAGCCAGAATATCAGTCTGCTCGGGCTTTCCTTCTTCGTTCTTGGCTCGCTTTGCTTCGAAGTGTGCCTCACGCTTCTTTGCCCAGTCTGTCAAGGACGGGACAAAATAGAACTCCACTCCGTAGATCTGGCGGTACTTGTAACCCTTGCCCTTGATCTTCCTGGAGTGTGTGTGAGCGTGTGCCAGGCCGTTTCCAGATCCATGATCTGTTAGAGCCCAGGCATCCATGCCATTCTTGAGGACGAAGTCGATGTGCCTATCAGGATATCCAAGTCCATCATTGACTGAGAATCCTGAGTGGCAGTGGAGGCCAACAAAGCGGCTGGGTGGGATGATCGTGGTCATGCCACCATCTTACCCTCACCCAGCCGGTATTACACGAGAGACTTAGTCCTTCTTCTTGCGGGGCTTAGAGCGAGGGCCTTTTTCAGGTTCACCCTTCGCAACGATCTTCGCTGCAGTCACTACGGCATCGGGATTTGTCGCCCATCCAGCTGCCATCTTCTTGAGCTCGTCATAGTCAGCACCCTTCCGTATCGCCTGGACCATCGAAGCTGAGGCTTTGTACTCCTTGCCCTGGTACTTCTTCTTCATGACAGGCTTGAGCTTCTTCTTTTTCCCCTCGTTCATGTGGTCGTAGGTGAGAAAGTCGAAGACAGAGCCCATCATGCTGTCCATAACAGCGATCTTCTCCTGGCACCACTCAGGGACATCTTCGACGCCCTCGAGCATATCATGCAAAGTGACAGCACGACCAGCGATCATGAATAGATTTCCGAGGACCATCTGCATCTCCTCGTTGTGGTCATAATCGTAGCCGTCGTGGTCGTGATGGTCATCGTCGTCGTCCATAGCGTCGTCCTGGCCAAATTCGTAGCCCGTTTCGAACGAAGCGATTCTGTCGGAGTGCATATGCTCATCATCCGAATGTGCATCCATCTGGCATGCACATTCGGATATGAGATCTTTGAGAATGTCTATTTGTGATGATCTACGCATGGTAGATCTAAATATCACTCAATTCGACCATAATACGGCTCGAAGATCACCTTCTTCTCAGACAAGCAGCGAGTCAGGTATTCTCGAAGATCTTCATAAGACGTGGTCACCTTGACTCCGGACTGTGCCAACATCAGATTGAAGTTGCCGGTGAGACCCTGTGCGAAGTAGACGATCGGGACATTGGCATTGTACGCCACGCCTGCCTCGAAGATCGTGCCCATGTCCTTGTCACGGGTGTTACAGAGCACGAAGTCTGCAGTACGAATGTGCTCCACGTTGCCTTTGAATGTGTCCTTCTGGACATCGAGGGGAGCATTAGGTGGGCAGATAAAGATCTTACGAGGAGACGCCACTTCGAGACCGAGATCTCCAAGTAGAACCTCAAGTGCCTCGACCTCTTCGAGCGCCTTGGGAGTGAACCAACCAGATGCGAGATAAACCTTCATTTTCATGCTCCCTTGTTATTCTTGTAGTTAGTGACGAGCATATCGATCTCTTCGAGAATCTCGTTCCAGAGCTTCCGGAAGTGAGGGACACCACCGTCGGTTCCGTTCATGTCATCACGAGTCGCCTGATAGATTGTGTCATTCGGGTGGTAGGTGAGATGCTTTTCGCTGTCCTCATCAGGCCAGTAGAGATTCGTACCAGTACCGTTGCGGAACGTCTTGATGTAGTGCCACGCAGGCTCGCGGAGGTTGATCGCCACATGAGCTTCAGGGAAGATCTTGAGGATCTCGCGGGCCATGAGTGCTGCGAGAATATTGTCCTCCTCAGGCTGGATCTGCTTGTCCTGGCGCTGCTTGATGAAACCGAATGCATCGCGGATGTTCATGCGCATGTAGTAGAAGGTCTCTAGGCACTTAGGAAGGACGTGTCGAGCATCCATCAGGCTGATGGTCTTGGAATCAACCATGTCTGTGTAGAGCTCCTTAGCCTCCTGGACGTGAGCCTGCCAGCGTGCATAGAACTCCGGACTGTTCTGGATGGAACCAGGAACAAGGCTACGCTCATGCGAGAGCCAACGATCACCTGTGCACTGTGCTGCAAAGGAACCTGCACGGTGGCGGATGAGATGGGTCACAGTCTGTGTGTCAATGCCACCGACGAGGAAGGTGAGGCCGATCAGCTCCATCGCTGCAGGAAGAGCACGCCCTGCGAAGACGTCCTCGAGAGTCTTAGAGAGCTCAGTGTCTGTTGCGTCGTGATAAGGAACGTGCTGATCTGCCCAAGTCGACTTGACAAAGCAGTAGACCGCCTGACGGATCGTGTACGGGTCTGGTGCATCAACAAGCTGTAGCTTGAGAGCATCAAGGCTGTTGACGAACTCGGTGGTAGGCTTCTCGCCGAAGCGAATCGCCATGGGCAGAGTGATAGGCTGAAGATCGAGATTCTGTGGCATGTTAGTTCTTTGTTTCCTTGTAGATTCCATCCAGAATGGAAAGCAGGTGGTTTGAATCATTGTATCGAATGACGCCTGGAACGTCGTTCAACGATACATTGTACGCTAGCACTGGCGAAATTACACGCAAGCCATGCGAAGCATATTCGGCGCTGTGCTTGGGAGAATCGTCAATGCAAGCAGCGACACGACCGTAGAACTGGCTTTGAACTATCCATCGGTACTTCTCTCCGCTGAAGGAGATTCCGTCGAAGGGGACTCCAGCAGCGTCGAGCCAGCTGTATGTATCGTATAAACAGATTAGGTTCTGGTCTGG
>Ga0209400_1000111_pt1 | contig 67773 bp, 66 predicted proteins | sample M_130807_EF_Meta_FD_187313 | JGI IMG/M metagenome (GOLD analysis project Ga0209400, IMG submission 187313) | Freshwater microbial communities from Lake Montjoie, Canada to study carbon cycling - M_130807_EF_MetaG (SPAdes) (version 2) | ecosystem: Environmental > Aquatic > Freshwater > Lake... | reverse complement strand
ATTTCAAAAAATAAAACGCCCCATGAGTGAAAACTCAGGGGCGTTTTTAATTTTCAGCCAGCCTTGATAAGCGGGCGCCATATGGATGGTATGGTCGTGGTTGGCGGTGCAGCATTGATCGGGCGCGGATTGAGGCTTCTCTGACCGGTTTATTTGTTTGCGTTTGAATGATCGAATGTCACTGACGGTTGCGCCTGGAGCCTCAATCGGCCTATTCTTGACCAAACAAGAAGGCCCGTTGAGGCCATTGAGGGAGGAGGGGCTATTGAGCCTCATCGGCACGTCTCAGGATGGACGCAGAGCACGCACGTGCTTTCGGCCCTTTTCGTCTTCGCTCTTCGCCGCGATCTTCCTTTTTATTCTCGCTTGTCTCCTCCCATCGGGCTTGCTTGCGGCAGATGCCGCGGCGATTGCGTGGGGTGAGTATCTCGTCACCATCGGCATTTGTGCGAGCTGTCATTCACCCAAAGATGCTGAGGGGAAGATCGTTCCTGGAAAGCATTTGTCGGGCGGGCAGCGAGTGGGTGGCTTGCTCGCATCAAATCTGACCTCCGATATTGAGACGGGTCTTGGCGCTTGGACGGATGAGCAGATTATCGCCTCCATTCGAAATGGAATCCGGCCTGACGGTGCGCCTGTTCGGCCGCCTATGGGCACATTTTTCTATCGCGATCTGTCAGATGTGGATGTCAAAGCTATCGTTGCCTATCTGCGCACGGTTCCCGCAATCAAGAATCCGGTCGAGCGTATTGGCGCACAGCGTTCTGCGACAAGCTTGGATCCTGTGAGCGCCGTTGCTGAAATTGATCCGACCAACAAACTCGCTCGCGGTCGTTATCTTGCAGTGACTGTGTCGCATTGCTTCCAATGTCACACGCCGCGCATCAATGGCTTGCCGGATTTGAAGCGATTGGGTGCTGGCGGCAATACTTATACGGCGCGCGGCGGCGGTACGGTTGTGGCCTCAAATATTACGCCCGCCCAGCTCGGCTCGTGGTCGGATGATCAGATCAAAGCAGCCATCACCAAAGGTGTCCGCCCAGATGGCGGTCAGCTTGTGGGTGTGATGGATTTCAGCATGTATGCGCGCATGGATCCCGAAGATTTAAGCGCGCTTGTTGCCTATTTGCGCTCCTTGCCGCCGATGGAAACGAGTGCTCCGTGACCGTTCATTCGCAGAACAAAAAAGTCATCAGAAAGGCTGTTGTCATGAAACAGATGTTGATAGCTGCAAGTCTCACGATCATGGGCCAGTCGGCCCTCGCGCAAGGTCTTCCGAGTGAGCGCTACATGCCGCTCGATATTGCCATCGAAGCGGCTTCGGCGGCTTTGGCCCAATGCAAGGCCGATGGGCATCCCGTCTCTGTGGAAGTGATGAACCATCATGCACGCGTGTTGGTCACCTTTCATGATCCGTTTACAACAATTCATTCGGCTTATTCAGCGCATGCAAAAGCCTTTACGGTGCTCAGCTATTCGCGCGCGAGTGGTGAGACAACTTCAGCGCAGATTGCCGCGCGCATCACAAAAGATCCAGCCTCCGTGGCGCGTATCCAAGGCATTCCAGGGCTCATACTGGCGCCGGGCGCGGTCTTGATTAAGTCTAACGGCCAGACCGTGGGCGCCATTGGTGTGGGTGGATCAACCGGCTCAACGCAGGATGAAAAATGCGCTCTGGCGGGAATTGCCAAAGTTCAAAGCAAGCTCGACGGGAAATGATGCGCATTTGATTTAATCTGACATGGCATGGAGGCAGGGCATGAGCCGCAGGAAAAGAATGTCTGCCAATTATGGGCTCCTATCTATGCTCATAGGGATCATTCTGTGCCAATTTGCTTTTGTAGTTGCACCTCAGGCTCAGCCCGCAAATGCGGGCAGAAAAATAACGCTCGCCATCGGCACGAGCGTAGGCGGCGGATATGATCTGTATGGTCGTCTGGCCTCCCGCCATTTAGGGCGTGTGATGAAGGGCAATCCAACGTTGATTGCAACCAACATGCCAGGCGCCGGCCAGCTCATCATGACGAATTGGCTTTACAATGTTGCGCCGCGCGATGGTTCAACCATTGGTCTCGTGCCCAGCACAACGGCTTTTGAAGCACTGTTTGGGAATACGCAGGCCCATTTCGATGCGCGTCAGTTTGGTTGGATTGGGAGCCTCAATGGGCATACGGCGGTTGCCATTTCTTGGCACGCGTCGCCGGTCAAAACCGCCAATGATCTTTTCAAAGATGCGATCATTGGAGGAGGTGCACCAAGTTCAGATGTGACAATCTGGCCGCGTTTGCTCAACAGCGTTCTGGGGACGCGGATTAGGCTGGTTGCGGGCTATGTCGGCACCTCACAAATTGCATTGGCCATGGAATCGGGTGAGGTGCATGGTCTGATTGGTTCAGATTGGGACGGCATCAAGATCAGCAAGCCTGATTGGGTTGCAAGCAAGCGGATCCATGTATTGATGCAGTTGCGCGACAAGCGAAGCGCCGAGCTGCCTGAGGTGCCAACTATTCTTGAATTCACAAAAACCGAAGAAGAGCGGGCCCTCGTCCAGCTCTTCATCGACCGGCTTGCTTATGGCCGCCCCTTGGCGGCTCCGCCCAATGTCCCGGCGCATTTTTTGGAAGAGTTTCGCACCGCATTCAAAGCCATGATCGACGATGTCGATTTTCGCAAGGATGCCCAAGCTCTGGGTGCGACAATCGAGCCAAAGCCCGGCAGCGATATTTTGGCGCTCGTCAATCGTGTCTACGCCACCGATCCAAAAGTTTTGGCGCGCGCAACGCAAGAATTGCGGGCCGCCTCGCAATAAAAAATGAACAAAGGTCGTTTGCCATGATCATTGATGCACAGGTTCATTTGTGGACAGCAGAAACGCCAAGCCGCCCATGGCCTGCAGATGGACAAAAGCGCGCCCATCTCAAGACGCCCATGGGCTTTGAGGCCATGTTGTCGGATATGGATAGAGCTGGCGTGGATCGCGTGGTGATTGTTCCGCCTTCTTGGGAAGGGGATCGCAATGATTATGCACTTATGGCAGCCCATCAGCACCCCGATCGATTTGCTGTGATGGGGCGCTTGTGCCTGGAAAATCCGGCCAGCAAAGCCCGCTTGTCGCACTGGATGAGTGATCCGGCTATGCTGGGTGTGCGGGTTAATTTTTCAGACAGTAAGCTACGCTGGTTGTCTGATGGGACTGCTGATTGGTTTTGGCCTGCAGCTGAAAAGGCCGGTGTCCCCGTGATGATGCATTGCCCCGGCCAGCAGCAGAAGATTGCCGATATTGCCGCGCGTCACACGGCTCTGACGATCATTATTGATCATATGAATCTCTCCACACGCTTGCCCGTGGAGGTCATAGCTGACGCCGTGCAAGCCACAGCGTCTTTGGCGCGGTTCCCAAACCTTTCAGTGAAGCTCTCTTCTGTCCCGGTCTATTCGAGAGAAGAGTTTCCCTATTCCAATATGGATCACCATCTCAGGCATATGATCGAGTCATTTGGTGCAGAAAGATGCCACTGGGGGAGCGATCTTTCCCATGGAAAAGGCAAAATTTCTTACGAAAATTATGTCCGTCATTTCACCGAGGGATCATTTTTTCGCAGTGAGGAAGAGCGCAGATGGGTTATGGGAGCCTCGCTGCAGAAAATCCTGAACTGGCCCTCTGATCACTCATAGAAAGCATTGGGTCGAAAGATTGGTGTTTTGGAGCGGTTGTTCTCGGGGGCATGGGGATCAATCTGCTGGCCTTGTGCGCCTTTGCGGATTTCCGGATTGCCACCCGATGATGTGATGGATTCGATGCGCAGCACCACCAGTGCATCCGGGCCGGAATTCTCAAAACAATAATAGCAGCCTTCAGGCAGCATAATGCCTTCATTGCGATTGAGCTCACGCTTCGTGCCATCTGGAAAATGAAAGCGGGCCTGCCCATCGAGAATCACGAAACTATGGTCTTGATTGTAATGGGCGTGCATCGCGTTTTCGCCATTGCCTGCGGCATAGCACCGAATCTTCATCTTGAGATTTCCCGTATCGGCCAGCATGTGTCGGAAGCTGCCCTGATCCATGAGCTGGATCCGCAGCTTGAAAAAATCAGGCGGGACATGCGTCAAGGCGGCATCTGTTGTCATGCGTCATTCCTCCCCTTAGCCCGCGAGATCGTTTCGCCCCGCGTGTTGGGCCTATATTCGCGAGGGCGAAGCACTTTTGTCCAGCCCCCATTCGGGCCTCGTTTGCTTGGGGCCTGTGTTGCGAAATGTCGTGCGGGTGCTAGTTTTGCGGCACAAAAGCGCCCAACAAGGTCGCTATCAGGGGAATTGCATTGATGCGCCAGATGAAGCTAGGCCTCTTTCTGGCCCCTGCCGGGCACCATATGGCGGCATGGCGCCATCCCGATGCCTATCCTGATGGCTTCAGCATCAAGACCTATGCCCGTTTCGCGCAAATTGCAGAACGCGGATTGTTTGACATGCTTTTCGTAGCCGATGTTTTCTCGCTGACGCCGAAAGGCAAGCGTTCAGATAATTTCCGTTTCGAGCCGCTGACATTGCTTTCTGCGCTTGCCATGGTGACAGAGCGCATAGGTCTTGTGGCAACAGCCACAACATCTTTCAACGAGCCCTATCATGTGGCGCGCAAATTTGCCTCTTTAGATCATATCAGCGGCGGGCGAGCCGGATGGAACATCGTCACATCCTCCTCGCCGCGCGAAGCCTTGAATTTCGGTTATGAGGCTCATTTCGATCATGCCGAGCGCTACCGCAGAGCTGATGAATTTACGCAGGTCGTGCGTGGCTTGTGGGATTGTCTCGATGATGATGCAGTGATGATCGACAAGGCGAGCGGGTTCTTTTTCAATTCTGAGAAACTGCGCCTACTCAATCACGATGGCCCATATTTCAAGGTCGCAGGGCCCTTGTCTTTACCGCGCTGTCCGCAGGGTAATCCTGTTCTGGTGCAGGCGGGGTCTTCCGAGGATGGGAAAAATCTGGCGGCCAAATATGCCGAGGTCATTTTCACCATCCAGCGTGATCTCGCGGCAGCGCAGAATTTTTATGCGGATATCAAGGCGCGTGTTGCCTCTTTCGGGCGTGATCCTGATCACGCGCTCGTTTTGCCGGGCGTGATGCCGATCGTGGGTCAGACAAGACAGGAAGCTCAGGATCGATATGAAACTCTCCAAGGCCTCATTCATCGTGAGGCCGGCCTTGCAACACTTGGTCGACACCTTGGTATGGATCTTTCGGATGTCGATATTGAAGGGCCGTTGCCTGATGTGGATCTCACAAAGCTCACGCAAAGCCGCGCCATTGGTATTGTCGAAACATCGCGCCGCGAAAAGATGAGTGTGCGCGAGACATGGGAAAAGCTCGTCGTTTCCAAGGGGCATCGCCAGCTGATTGGCACAGCGAGTGAGATTGCAGATTCATTTCAGGAGTGGTTCGAGCGCGGTGGCGCTGATGGTTTCAACATCATGCCGCCTATGCTGCCCAATGGTCTGGAAGATTTTGTCGCTCACGTTGTGCCCGAGCTTCAAAGGCGCGGATTGTTTCGCAAAGCCTATGGGGGTGCGATGCTGCGCGACCATCTGGGGCTTCCGCGTCCGGGGTTGCAGGCCAGATAAAGTAGGCCTGACCTCTCTGGGGGCATGTGGAGGGGTCTTGAGCCCGCGGCGATGCCCTCAATGGGTGGAATCTTCGCAATGTACGCAGGATGTTGGGTTCACCGCCACAGACCTTTTAAAATCAGAAGCTTAGCACGTCATTCGGGTGTCATGAAGCTCCGCTACGGACTCATTCATCGAAGAGGAAGCCGTTCTTCCTCGCGGTATGAAAAGGTGTCTCATGAAATTCAGCCAAATGATCTGCTCAGCCCTCGTCGCCGGTGTGGCGATGGTGGGTCTGTCCTCTGCTCAGGCTGCCGATATCACCGGCGCGGGCGCGACCTTCCCCTATCCGATCTATTCGAAGTGGGCTGATAGCTATAAGAAGGAAACCGGCAATTCGTTGAACTATGCCTCGGTCGGCTCGGGCGCTGGTATCAAGCAGATCCAGGCTAAGACCGTGACTTTCGGCGCGACTGACGCCCCGCTGACGGCTGAACAGCTTGCCAAGGACGGCATGGCTCAGTTCCCGATGGTGATGGGTGCGATCGTCGCTGTTGTGAACGTTGACGGCGTGAAGGCTGGCGAGCTGGTTCTCGATGGCAAGACCCTCGGCGACATCTACCTCGGTGCTGTGAAGACTTGGGACGCTGACGCGATCAAGAAGCTCAACCCTAATTTGAAGCTGCCGTCGGCGGCTATCAGCGTTGTTCGTCGTTCGGATGGCTCGGGCACGTCCTTTGTCTTCACCGATTACCTTTCCAAAGTGAATGCGGATTGGAAGTCGAAGGTTGGCGTTGGTCAGGCTGTTGAATGGCCAGTTGGCGTTGGCGCCAAGGGCAATGAAGGCGTTGCTGGTAACGTCGCCCAGACGAGGAATTCGATCGGCTACGTTGAATATGCCTACGCCAAGCAGAACAATCTGACATATGCCTCACTGGTCAACACCGCTGGCAAGACTGTGAAGCCGACACTCCCTGCATTCCAGGCAGCTGCTGCGAACGCTTCTTGGAAGGCGGAAGACGGTTTTTACCAGATTCTGACCAACCAGCCGGGCGATGCTTCTTGGCCGATCACAGCTGCAACCTTCATCCTCGTCTACAAGGACGCGTCGGATAAGGCAGCTGTTGCTGAAGCCCTCAAGTTCTTCGCTTGGGCTTATGAAAAGGGTGGCAAGGCTGCTGAAGAACTTGACTACATCCCCATGCCTGACAATGTTGTAGCGCTCGTCAAGGCAATGTGGGCTAAGGACGTCAAGACCAAGTAAGTTAAAAAAATGGGAGGGGTTTTGCGCCCCTCCCTCCATCATTTTGTGATGTATTTTCTCAATAGGGGTTAACGTGACGGACATGACCGTGCCAGCACAGATTAATCGCACAGGGCCGCTAGACCGCGCACGCGCACTCTCCGGTTTCAAATTTGGTGATCGTACCTTTTATTGGATGACGCGCATTTCTGCGCTCGCCGTTCTTTGCATTCTGGGCGGGATCATCATCTCCCTCATCATTGGTGCATGGCCAGCGATCCAGACCTTCGGGTTAGATTTTCTTGTGACGCGCCGCTGGGCGCCGCAGCTCTCGCCTTCTCCTGTGCTTGGCGCACTGGGTCCGATCTATGGAACGATCGTGACCTCTCTGATTGCCATGCTGATTGCCGTGCCTGTTGGTATTGGCATTGCCATCTTTCTGACGGAATTTTGTCCGCCTGCAATCCGCCGCCCAGTTGGTGTGGCAATTGAATTGCTCGCAGGCATTCCATCGATCATTTACGGCATGTGGGGTTTCTTCGTTCTCGCTCCCTTTATGACCGATTATTTCATGCCTGGTGTCATTGCGACGTTCCAGCATGTGCCGATTTTGAATGTGATCTTTGCTGGGCCGCCGTCCTACCTCTCGCTGTTCAATGCGTCTCTGGTTCTCGCCATTATGATTTTGCCGTTTATCACGGCGATTTCGCGTGACGTGTTCCAGACTGTGCCGCCGATGTTGAAAGAATCGGCCTATGGGCTGGGCTGCACGACTTGGGAAGTGGTCAAGAATGTTGTCATTCCCTTCACCCGTGCTGGTGTGATCGGTGGCATCATGTTGGCTCTTGGCCGCGCCTTGGGTGAGACCATGGCGGTGGCGTTTATTATCGGCAATTCCTTCCAGATCAGCGGCTCGATCTTTTCGCCCGGGACGACTATTTCAGCGGCTATTGCCTCTGAATTTGCTGAAGCCTCAGGTGTGCATATGTCAGCGTTGATTTTGCTCGGTCTCTTGCTGTTCATCTTGACCTTCATTGTCTTGGCTGCTGCCCGGTTGATGCTGGCACGTTTGCAAGAAAAGCAGGGGAAGTGACATGAACGCCCTTTATTCTGCTCGCGCACGCAAAGATAAAATTGTCCGAGTTCTCTGCTTCAGTGCGGCTGCCTTTGGTCTGACGTGGTTGGCGCTGATCCTGTTCACACTCTTTTCGAAGGGTTTAGCAGGTCTCTCGCCGGAAGTGTTCACGCAAATGACTCCCCCGCCTGGTTCTAAAACCGGTGGTCTTGCCAATGCGATTTACGGCTCCGTCATGATGACGATTATCGGGGTTGGAATTGGTACGCCGATTGGATTGTTTGCCGGAACCTATCTTGCGGAATATGGCCGTCATGAGAAGTTGAGCTTCTATGTGCGTTTCATCAACGACATTTTGCTCTCGGCACCTTCCATCGTCATTGGTCTTTTCATCTATGGCGCTGTCGTTGTACCTATGGGGGGATTCTCGGCCTTTGCAGGTTCGCTGGCTCTTGCGGTCATCGTGATCCCCGTTGTGGTGCGTACCACGGAAGACATGCTGCTGCTGGTGCCCAATCAGCTCCGCGAAGCAGCTTCAGCTTTGGGATTGCCGCGCTCGCTCGTGATCCGACGCATCGCTTACACGGCAGCGAAGACGGGGATTATCACCGGTATCCTTCTCGCCACGGCGCGCGTCGCGGGTGAAACAGCACCGCTGCTTTTCACAGCTTTGTCGAACCAGTTCTGGAACGTCAATCTTATGAAGACCATGGCGAACCTGCCAGTCACCATCAATAATTTCGTCCAATCGCCATACGAATATTGGCGTCAACTGGCCTGGACCGGCGCGCTTTTGATTACGCTCGCAGTTCTTGCCCTTAATGTTTTTGCGCGCCTGCTGGGTGCTGAAAGGAAGCAAAAGTGACCGATCTGCAGATCAAGACAGACATGTCTCAAGCTGCCGCACCCTCTATGGGCGCGCTTGCTAACAAGCTCGAAGTGCGCAACCTTGATTTTTTCTATGGAGACTCAAAAGCGCTGAAGAGCATCAACCTCGGGCTGGCGATCAACACAGTAACGGCTTTCATCGGCCCATCGGGCTGTGGCAAGTCTACGCTGTTGCGTATTCTGAACCGCATGTATGACCTTTATCCGGGTCAGCGCGCGACAGGCGAAGTTCTGCTCGATGGTCAGAATTTGCTGGACCCGAAGCTTGACCTCAATCTGCTTCGTGCACGCGTGGGCATGGTGTTCCAGAAGCCAACGCCATTCCCGATGACGATTTATGAAAACATCGCCTTCGGCATCAAACTTTATGAAAATCTGTCCAAGAGCGAGCTCGATGGTCGCGTTGAAAATGCTCTGCGCGGCGCAGCTCTCTGGAATGAAGTGAAAGACAAGCTCAATGCCAGCGGGCTTTCGCTCTCTGGTGGTCAGCAGCAGCGACTGTGCATTGCGCGCACAGTCGCTATTCAGCCAGAAGTCATTTTGTTTGACGAGCCTTGCTCGGCGCTCGATCCGATCTCAACCGCGAAAGTGGAAGAGCTGATCGACGAGCTGAAGGAAAAATACACAATCGCAATTGTGACGCACAATATGCAGCAGGCGGCGCGCGTGTCCGAATTTACTGCCTTCATGTATCTGGGAGAGCTGATTGAATTTGGTCAGACGACCAAACTTTTCACCTCTCCCGAAAAGCGTCAGACACAAGATTACATCACCGGCCGCTTCGGCTGATCCTGCGTCCGGAGGAGATGAAAAGATGAGTGAACATACAGTTGCCTCTTACGATAAAGAATTGGCAACGCTCAGCCAGACCATTCTGGAAATGGGCGGTATTGCCGAAAAAATGTTGATCGATGCCATGGACGCCCTGGTGTCCATGAATATTGAACGTGCGAAGGCGGTTGTCTTGAGCGATCCGCGTCTGGATGCGCTTCAGCGTCAGGTTGAAGAAGTCGCCATTATGACGATTGCACGTCGTCAGCCCATGGCTGTTGATCTGCGCGAAATCGTGGCCGCCATTCGTATCTCGGCTGATTTGGAGCGCGTGGGCGATCTTGCTAAAAATATCGCCAAGCGCACACAAAAGCTTGGTGAAGCCCGCATTCCACGTGCGGCCATCGGCCTGAAGCATATGAGCGATCTGGCACTTCTCCAATTGAAGAATGTGCTTGATGCTTATGCAACACGTGACATTGAAAAGGCACATGTTGTTTGGGAGCGTGATGCAGAGCTCGACTCTTTGGAAGATTCCGTCTTCCGTGATCTCCTGACCTTTATGATGGAAGATCCGCGCAACATTACTTTCTGCACGCATCTTCTCTTCTGCTCGAAGAATATTGAGCGCGTGGGCGACCATGCGACCAATATTGCCGAGACGACATATTATCTCGTCACTGGTGAGCAATTGCCGGTTGAGCGTCCCAAAGGCGTGACATCATCTGTGTCGACGGGTAAGTGATCGACATTGATGCGTTCGAAAGATCAAATTGCACCTCGGATCCTCGTCGTTGAGGACGATCCATCGCTGGGTGAACTGCTTGCTTACAATTTGCAAGCAGAGGGCTATGTGGTGGATCGTGCCGAGCGTGGAGAAGAGGCCGAACTCAAGCTTCTTGAAAGCCCGCCAGATCTCGTTGTACTCGACTGGATGCTTCCCGGTGTTTCAGGGATTGAGATTTGTCGTCGCTTGCGGGCACGCGATGAAACAAAGTCGCTCCCTGTGATCATGTTGACGGCCCGCAGCGAAGAGGCCGAGCGAGTTCGCGGTCTCTCCGTTGGTGCCGACGATTACGTTGTTAAACCATTTTCTGTGCCTGAATTATTGGCGCGGGTGCGTGCCCTTTTGCGACGTATGTCGCCTGAGCGGATTGCCGGTCGCCTCAGCTTTGGCGACCTGGAACTGGACCGGGAAAACCACCGCGTTCGTCGCGCTGGGCGGGATATCCATCTGGGCCCGACCGAGTTTCGCTTGCTGGACCATTTGCTCTCCAAGCCCGGGCGCATTTTTACGCGTGCCCAATTGCTCGATGCGGTATGGGGCCTCTCGGCTGAAATCGACGAGCGGACAGTTGACGTTCATGTCGGGCGTCTACGTCGAGCTCTGTCGCGCGGCGCCGAGAAAGACCCTATCCGGACCGTGCGTGGTGCTGGATACGGCCTAGATGAAACCTACCGATAGGCCGTGCCGTCCCTGACGAGCCATTTTGAGCTGGATCAGCCTGATCTCGTCTCTGGCGATTATCGGATCAGCTATGCAGCGGTCCGGGCTTATCGACGGGGTGAGCCGCTTCAGCTGAGGCCGAAAGAATTTTTGTTGTTCGAGCTCTTCTTGCGCAACCGAGGGCATGTTCTCACGCGGGAACAATTGATCAGCTATATTTCAGACCGCGTAGACCGGATGTACGAGCGCACATTGGATGTTCACATCATGCGGTTACGCAAGAATTTGCGCCTGCGCCGCTGGGCCGATCCCATCACAACCGTTCGGGAATGCGGGTATAGGCTCGATTAAGGGCGCGTCTCCCATCACTTCGCGTCGAGATCGTCATTCGTCATAAATTTGAGACAAGAATCAGGCACGCGTCACTCGCAGGATGTTGATACATGGCGATAGGAGCAGGCGATGTCGGATAAGAGCGATATGATCCATGTGAGAACGCTCTTTATCTCTGATGTCCATCTGGGCACGCGCGGTTGCCAGGCAGATGCTCTCCTCGATTTTATTCGCGTCTATGAAGCCGAAACCATTTATCTGGTTGGCGACATTTTTGATGGTTGGCGGTTAAAGGCTTCCTGGCACTGGCCGCAAGCTCATAATGACGTCGTGCAAAAAATTCTGCGCAAAGTCCGTAAAGGAACACGCCTTGTCTATGTCCCCGGCAATCATGACGAGTTCATGCGCGACTATGCTGGCTCGACTTTTGGGGGCGTCGAAATCGTTGAAGAAGCCATTCATGAGACGGCTGACGGCCGCCGCATGCTCATTCTTCATGGCGATAAATTCGACACGGTAGTGCGCAATGTGAAGTGGCTCGCTCTGCTGGGTGATTGGGCTTACGACTTGGCCATCTGGCTCAATCGCTGGATTGCCAAGGTTCGTCGTGCTTTGGGTCTGCCCTATTGGTCATTTTCGGCTTGGAGCAAGTCGAAGGTGAAGCGCGCCGTTAATTTCATTAGCGCTTTTGAGCAAGCCGTTGTTGCAGATGGGCGCCGCCATGGAGCTGATGTGGTCCTGTGCGGCCATATCCATCGTGCTGCTTATGAGCACATGGGCGATATTCTTTATGTGAATACTGGTGACTGGGTCGAGAGCAATACGGCAGTTGTCGAGCATCGCGATGGTCGTCTCGAGCTCATCAAATGGACTGATTCATCGCTTGCCGTTTTGGGCATTAACTCAAAAACAGATCCGCTGCCTGTTGCCGCCTAAGCGCTGTTCATCGCAAACGCGGAACCCGTACTGCTGCCACATGTGAGAAGAAATGCGCTGCGCTTTCACGCATGCCGTGGCGCGCAGCAAAGGCTTTGCAGGCATCACGGGGAATTTCGAGCGCAGTGAGGGTTGCCGTCCGCAAATCCTCACTCATGACGCCGCAGCGTGAGCCGGCCAGAACTTCCATCGGGCCGGTGACTGGAAAGGCTGCCACAGGCGTGCCTGCCGCTAATGCCTCCAGCATAACAAGGCCGAACGTATCTGTGCGGCTTGGAAAGACAAAGACATCTGCGCTGGCATAAAGATTGGCGAGCTCTTGACCGCTTTTGAGTCCGAGGAAGCGGACTTTTGGAAATTTCTTTTGCAGCTCTTCCCGCGCGGGGCCTTCACCGACAACAATCTTTGTCCCGGGTAAGTCCAGCGACAGAAAGGCTTCGATGTTTTTCTCGACCGCCACGCGTCCGACATAGAGAGAGACGGGTCCCTGCACGCCCAGATCGACATGTTTCCCGTTGCCGAAAAGATTGAGATCAATCCCGCGCCTCCAGGTCTTGAGCTTTTCAAAGCCATGCGTGGCGAGTTCATCGCGCAGGCCGCCCGTTGCAACCAAAGTGGTCGCGCCCGCGTTGTGGAAACGACGCAGCAGCGCATAGGTCAGGGCAGGCGGAACCGGAAAGCGGGCGGCAATATATTCGGGAAAGCGCGTGTGATAGCAGGTTGTGAAGGGGCGCTTGCGCACGAGGCAGTGGCGGCGAGCCAGAAAGCCCAGCGGGCCCTCGGTCGCGATATGGATCGCGTCAGGATCAATCTCATCAATCATGCTGGCGATGGTTGACGCGCCCGTGAGGCTGAGCCTGATTTCAGGATAGGTCGGCATGGGGATGGAGCGGAAGCGGTCTGGCGTCAGCATCACGACCTCGACCCCAAAGGCGGGGGCTTCCGCGACGAGCCATTCCAGAGTTCTGACGACGCCGTTGACCTGAGGTTTCCATGCATCGCTGACAATCAGCACGCGTGAACCAGTGGCGATGGGCTCGCCTTCGATAGGGTGAATGAGTGGCTGCATGGGAGGCTCCATTGCCAAAAGCCCCATCAGATTCGTGCTTCATGATTGTGACAGTTCCGCCCGTTTTGGGAGGTCGTAAGACTTTTGTCGGTTGGATTGTGACAGTCGCTTCGGCCTAGGTTGAAGCACAACAGGGATGTCCAAAATGAAAAAGCCCAAAAAACAGCTGAAAACGCTTTCGCGCCTGAGTGCCTATCTCAAAAAAGAAGGCTCGCGACTGGAGAAGCTCGTTGCCCGTAGCGGCGAGGGCTCGGATGCCTCACTCGTCGACGGCGTGGTCCGCCGCTTGGCCGAGCGCCGCACGGTTGCGCTGGCTGATCTGGGTTTGATTGAGGCCGCGGACGAAGCCGCCCGCAAGGCCGCCAAATTGGCCCAAGCAGAAAAATCTTCGGCCAAGAAGTCCGGTAAAGCCGCTTCGAAGAAAGCCGCCAAGAAGGCGCCAAAAAAGCCAGCCAAAGCGCCAGCTAAAGCATCGCGTAAGGCAACGGCTAAGCCCGCTCGCAAGGCTGCGGCCAAAAAGGCTGCCCCCGCGCGCCGCCGTGCCGTGAAGGCTACACCTGCCGCTGAGGCTTGATGTATCGTTTCATGTTTATGTCATGAAGCGGGCCCAGTCTCGCTTCATGACAGTTTCGCGATTCTTTTTCTTCACTCTCCTCACCCTCAGTCTTTCACCTGAAGCGCTGGCACAGACGCCGCCTCAGGTCAGCGTGCGAGAGGAGGGGTCGGCTTGGCGCATCGACGTGCAAGCGACCATGACAGCAAGCCAGCGGCAAATCTGGTCCGTGTTGACCAATTGCGCGCGAGCTAAGGATTTCATCCCGCATTTCGAAACATGCCGCGTGGCCGACAAAGATCCGGCTGGTCGCTGGGATGTGCGGGAAAATATTTCAAATCCACCCTTCTTGCCGCGCATCCGCACGATGATCCGCAGCGATTACCGGTCGCCGCAAGGGTTCACCTACAAGCTGGTGAGTGGAGATTTGAAGAGATCAGAAGGATCGTGGGAATTGATCCCGCAATCTGCGGGCACACGCGTTCATTACAAAGCGCTGTTTGAGCCGCAAGTGTCGGCGCCGTCTTTTTTGATGGTTTCGGCAATCAAATCGGACTTGTCGGAGATGTTCAGCAGGCTGGAACGCCTGAGCGCCTCCAGCAAGCCCGATTGATTTCTGCTTTTAGTTCGGACCGAAGGTCACACCCTGATTCAGCCGATTGATTTTCAACCCTGGCAGAGCAGATGGCGACACAGCAAAGGCGAAAATGTAATTGGGGAAGCCGGTTTCGAGTGAATCGAAATCATTGTCATTGCAGGCGAGCAGCAAGTGATCGCCGTTGGGCAGATCTGGCCCCCAAGCATAACCTTCGATTTTGTCTGGCAGGCCGCGTGCATTGGCGAAAGCGCCTTTGCCTTCTTCCTGAGCTTTATTGAGCATCTTGCCGATATCGGCAAAGAGCGTCTTCTTCAGTGCGACAACGCCATCCGGCTGGCCGCTCTCAGGCAGAGTTTTGGCACTCACGCCGACATAGCCGGCCCCCGTCAGTTCCGTTGGTTTTTCACTCTGGTTGAGATCAACCAGATAGAGAAGCTTGCGGCCATTCGCACCAACTGCCGCATCACGCTCGTTGATCAGGAAGCGGGTTTCATCGACAGCGAGAATTTCGCTGATGCCCATTTTCGTATCATCGAAGGGATAAATGAATTGGCGCGGCGCAGCCAATTTGTTTTGCAGATCGTAAATCACAATGCGGCTGTTGAGGCCTTTCTGGCCGCCGTCTTGAAGAAGCGGGCTCTGCATCGCGATGGCGAGATAGCGGCCGCTTGGCGTGATGGTCAGGCCTTCAGCGCCGCGATTGGTGGCGCGACCAATTTTATTGGTCTGCATTTCGCCTTTCAGATTGGGGCCGGGTGTGGCGATTTCAAAACCATCAGGGGCTTTGAGCATGCCGATCTGGCGGCCAGTCTGGTCGAATTGAAAAATATGCGGACCATATTCATCTGAAATCCAGAATGTGCCGTCTGGCGCGACACCCACGCCTTCAGAATCGAAGCGGCGGTTGGCCTTGCCCTCTGTCGCAAAGCCCGTCGAAATGCCGATATATTGCTCGCCGGCAGGATTTTTCAGAAGCGTCGTGCCGACATGCGAGAGGTCCACGCGCCAGCCCGTCGGGCGCGATCCATCCTGAATGACCTTGATGTCAAAGGTCTGGATGCGGTTCTGATAAGACGTCGTGAAATCTACTTCAGCGCCGCCCTTATATTCGACCTTGTTGGGCCCGCGGTCAGGCAACAGCACGAAGCGGTTCTGGTAGCCCGTATAGGTCATTCCCGAGCCAATGCCGTTCAGCCCGTTCATCGGCGATACACCGTCTTCCAGCATGGTCGCCGGCAGGCCGGACTTGTCGGTTCCTTTACCGTCCAGATATCCGGTTCCAATGAATTGTACGCCCTGCGCTGAGGCTGCCGCAGGTGCGAGGGCCAAGAGACCGATGAGGAAAGCTGTCCGTGAAAACATGTGGCACCCTTTGATCCAGGAGTGGTCGTTCTCCTGTTTAGGGACGTCTTTTGTGACGTGGCGATGACAAGGGCTTTTCCTGTCGGCTTGGCGCACATTGCAATGCATCTGTCTCAGGAATTGTGTGTAGGTCATCGGCGAGAACAAATGCAGGCAAAGAAAAAAGCGGCGGAGTTGCCTCCGCCGCTTTTGTTTCTGATTTTGCTGTTCTTGATTTAGCGAACGAGCTTCACGCCTGAATCAGTCAAGATTCCACGCAGCTCTGTTTCGGTCTTGGCCAGAAATTCCGCTGTTTCCTTCGGTCCGAGCAGCTTTTCTTCCAAAATGCCGTCGCGCAGGAATTTCTGCCAGCCTGGTGATTTGTTCGCGCGAGCGATCAGATCAACATAATAAGCAAGCACGTCAGGTGCCATGCCGGGCGGTCCAAGAATACCACGCGGCTGTGGCGGGTTGGGCACATCGAAGCCAGCTTCTTTCAGCGTCGGGGTGTCTTTGAACTCGGGCAGGCGTGCATCGGTGACCTGCGCCAAGGCGCGGATCTTGCCCGAACGAATGAGTTCGCCAGCTTCCTGTGGCTCAATCACCATCATGTCGACATGGCCGCCGAGTAGTGCGGAAATGCGCTCGCCACCAGACGGGAAGGAGATAAAGGCCCAGCGTCCGCCTGTCTTGGCCTGCAAAACGGTTCGCACGAGTGCATCACGCGCGAGTGGCGAGCCGCCCGATTGTTTCATCTTGCCTGGATTGGCTTTGGCCGCATCCATCAGCTCTGTCATGCTTTTGTAAGGTGAATCCGCACGCACGACGAATAGCGCAGGTTCGAGCACCATGAGGCTGATCGGTGTCAGCTCGCGCATAGAGACATTCGCCTCCTGCTGCACCAGCGGGTTTGTCAACCAGACGCTGGTAAAAATGCCGATCACATGGGGGTCGCCTTTTTTCTCATTCAGATAAGACGCAGCAGTGGCGCCGCCGCCGCCAACCTTGTTCGAGACCTGGATGCGGACTGGTGAGAGCTTGGCTTCATCAATGGCTGCGACGAGCGCGCGGCCCATCACATCATTGCCGCCGCCCGGGCCCGAATGAACAACGAGTTCGATAGGGCGTGTTGGTTTCCATTCCGCCTGTGCGGCGGGTGCCAAAAGCGCTGCGCCCATGGCGAGCGCTGTCGTGAGGAGTATGCGTCTGTTCATCAGGTTTCCTCCAGTGATGGTTCGAGTCGCTTAGTGAATTAACCCGCAGCCTCTTTGAGGCGGCGGAAACGTGGCAGCAGTGGCAAAAAGAGAACTGCGACTGCGAAGATCAGCATGCCGGCTGAAATCGGACGTGAGATGAGGATGGAGAGATCACCTTGCGACATCATCAAAGATTGACGCAAAGCGCGCTCCATCGCGTCACCGAGCACAAAGCCCAGCACGAGAGGCGCGACCGGGAATTTGAGCCGTGACATGGCAAAGCCGAGTGCACCGAAGCCTGCCAGCATCAACACATCGAACAAGCGGCCAGACACTGAATAAGCACCTATCACCGACACGCCGAAAATGACTGGGTGCAGGATATAGACTGGAATGCGCAGGATCTGAGCAAACAGCGGCACCATTGGCAGATTGAGGATGAGAAGCATCACATTGCCGATGTAGAGGCTTGCGACAAGACCCCAGAACACATCAGGTGATTCCGTCATCATCAACGGGCCAGGCTTCACGCCCCACAAGACTAGTGCAGAGAGAAGAATCGCCGTGGTTCCGCCGCCCGGAATGCCAAGTGTCAGCAGCGGAATGAGTGCGCCGCCCGTGTCCGCATTATTGGCACCCTCAGGTGCGGCCACACCTTCCGGCAGTCCGGTGCCGAATTTTTCCGGATGGCGCGAGAAGGCGCGTTCAATCCCGTAAGAGATGAATGAAGCAATGCTCGCGCCTGCACCCGGCAAGACACCGATGATGAAACCAACGATCGAGCCATTGGCAAAAGCAAAACGGCAAGCCTTCAACTCTTCCCAGCTCGGGAGCAGATTGCGAAAACCCTTCGGCACGGGGAGAACCTGTGTCTCCTCTTGATCAGAAATGCTCGAGAGCACTTCCGTAATGGCGAAGACGCCAATCGCGACGACCATAAAGTCGAGCCCCGACAAGAGTGATGTCTGCCCGAAAGTGAAGCGCGATTGCGAGGTGAAGAGATCTGTGCCGATGCTCGTCAGCCAGAGGCCCACCAGCAAAGCGATGAGGCCCTTCACCAGTGAATCGCCAGCCAGAAGCACGACCAGTGCGAGGCCGAGCGCCATCAATGCAAAATATTCAGGTGACGAGAAAGACAGCGCAAAAGCTGCAATCGGTGGCGCGATCAGGCTGAGTGCAACAATGCCGAACGACCCCGCAATGAAGGAGGCGATGGCAGCAATGCCGAGTGCTGCACCCGCGCGACCCTTGCGGGCCATTTGATAGCCATCAATGCAAGTGACCACAGATGAGGATTCACCGGGCATATTCAGCAGAATGGATGTCGTCGAGCCGCCGTATTTTGCGCCGTAATAAATACCTGTCAGCATGATGATGCCGCTGGCGGGCGACATGCTGTAGGTCATGGGCAAGAGCATAGCGATGGTTGCTGCTGGTCCAAGTCCGGGCAGAATACCAACCACGGTTCCAAGAAAGCAGCCGACAAGACACCAAAGGAGATTGGTCGGCATCAAGGCGACCGAAAATCCATGTGCGAGACCTGCAAAAATATCCATGATTTAGAACCCCAGCAGGCCAACAGGCAGCGCAACACCAAGCGCCATATCAAAAACAATGTAAAAACCGGCCGCTGAAAGCACGCCGGCTATCAGCGCACTCTTGAGCGGCTTTTCAAAAACGAAAAGACCAAGGAACAGCGTCAGTAGTCCGAAAGATATATAGAAGCCGAGTGTCTGCATCAGAGCGGTTGATGCTGTAAATGCCACCCAGGTGATGGCGGCACGGCGAAAGCCTGCCCAGTCAAAGGGACGATTTTCTTCTGTGTGGCGCGCGGCAGTGAAGCGCTGGAAGATCAGAATGAGCGACAGGATGATGAGGGCAATGCCATAGCCGACAGGAAAAAAGCCCGGGCCCGGACCTTCAGGGCCCATCACATCCCAGCGTGAAGCAGTGACAGTGATATAGGTGCCCAATGCAGCGGTCAGTGCCCCTGCAATGATGTCACCATCCCGAAAAATGCTTTTTGTCATTCTCTGTCTTTCCTTCAAGCCAGCGCGTCAGCGAGCTTGTTTGCATCATCGATCTGTTCAATCGCCCAGCACATATCGGCAAAGCGACGCGCGCCATCGGCGCCAAGAATAGGCGTCGCATTGGCGAGAAATTTTGCCTCAATAGCTTGATCCGACATGGGGTTGTCGACCGTGCCCGAGGCGTGGGGAATATGTGTGTCAAAGCTGTGGCCATTTTGCAGACGCAGATGGGCGCGCGCTTCATCCTTGCGCAGGCTTTCATCGGCCACAACTTCGACCTTGCGGCGCAGCGCGACCATGGTCGCATCCAGTGCTTTTTCATTCGAATATTGCGGGATGCCCGCATTGCCATCGACATAAGCGACAGCCGCCGAATGATAGATCGAAAACTTTGATTGCAGTCCCGTTTGCGGCTCTGCGACGCCGGTGATGCGTACCGCCATGGGATGCACGGTAACGCGCAGGGCTTCAATGTGAGCGGGATCAGCCTTGGCGAGTTCGCGCATGGCGATCACAGCATCAATGGCAGGATGCAGCACGACACCGCAAGCATAGGGCTTGTGGCCATTGCGGGCGATTTCAAAGCGCGTACCGAGTTCTTCGAGAACTTTCTCAGGCGCAGCCACATTGGAATAGATGCGGCAGAAGCCGCGCTTGCCTTCGATAATCTCATCGGAGGAATCAAAACCCTGTTCGGCAAGCAAGGCCGCGATCACGCCATTGGCGGCGGCTTTGCCGGCATGGAAGCTCTTGCACATCGTCCCGCGATTTTGCTGCATGCCGGCGGCCTGCGTAGCGGCAATGCCCAAAGCATGCACCATCTGCTTTTCATCAAGGCGCAGAAGGCGCGCACAAGCAGCACCCGCCGCAATCGAGCCCAGCGTGCCTGTGAGGTGCCAGCCGCCATCATGATGGCCAGGTGCCGCCTGTCCGGCGCGTACGCCCGCTTCAAAGCCAACGGCATAGGCTGTTGCGAGATCGCGACCTGAAAATCCGCCGCGTGTTTGCGACAGCGCAAAAAGCGCCGACAGAATGGGGGAGCTCGCATGCAAGACAACGCCGCCCATATGCGTGTCATCATAATCGAGCAGATGGCCCATCTGGCCATTGACGGTCGCGGCTTCCACTGTGCCGATCTTGATCTGATGTGCGACAACATTGGCGCGTGGCGCATCATTGAGGGTGCGCATCACGCCAAAGATTTTGGCGATGGTCGGGTGACGCGCGCCGGCCAAGGCGCAGCCCGCCCAATCCATAATGCCGCGCTGTGCCTGTCGGCGCGCATCCGGGCTGAGGTCCTCGTAATCAAGACGCGCAAGAAACGCCGCCAATTGCTTGGTGATGCCAAGATCAAGCGGCGCAGCGCCGTAATCGGATTTGGTGGCGAGTTTCGTTGACACGGGTCTTTGTCCTCAGGGCATGAACATGCCGCCGGACACATGAATGGTCTGGCCGGTGATGTAGCTTGATGAGGGCAGGCAGATATTATGCACGATGCCGGAGACATCTTCCGGAACGCCTTCGCGCCCGACTGGCGGCGCACCGGCAATGCCATGTCCCGATGTATGCGAGCGCTGGCCACCAATACGGCCGGGCACAATGCAATTAACGGTAATGCCATGGTTTGCAAATTCACTGGCAAGCGCGCGTGTCAGGCCGACAAGGCCGGTTTTCGCGGTGACGACATGCGCGCGATTGGCCGTCGCCAGATGCGCGCTGACGCCGCCGATATTGATGATGCGACCATAGTTTTGCGCCACCATATGCGGCAGCACGGCATGCGCTCCCAAAAAGGCGCCATCCAGAATATTGCTGGTCACACTGCGCCATTGCGCGAAGCTCATATCCAGAAAATGCGACTCGCCACGAATGGCGGCATTGTTGATGAGAATGTCGATGCGGCCCGTCTCGGCGATAATGTCGGCCACCATGGCTTTCATCTGGCCTTCATCGGTCACGTCGGCGAGGCGAACGAGGGCCTTGCCTCCGGCGCCGCGGATTTCCTGCGCTGTGGCCTCGGCCTCGTCGCGGGAGCGCAAGGCATGGATGATGACGGTGGCGCCATCGGCGGCGAGCGCCATGGCCATGGCTTTGCCAATGCGGCGGACACTACCGGTGACGAGGGCGACTTGTCCCTCAAGGGCGCGTTGCGCGCTCATTCGCTTTCCTCCACTGCGGCATTGGGGAAAATCCGCGGGGTTAGACCCCACTGGGCAATGCCTATACTCAGGCTTAAGTCTATACGCCGCAGCCGAAACTTGCTAGACGCGAGGCAGGCCCGCACGCGGCGCGCCCACTGATTTCTCGGGATGATCTCGGTTTCAGAGGGGGCGTCAGCTCATACAGGGCGCCACACAAGTAAAGCAGGGAGAAGACCCATGGCTGGCGGCGGGAAGAGCGAGATTTCTCCCCTCACGGAGGTCCTCTCCACCTATATAGCCGGCGCTGGCAGCCGCGCTTTGCCGCCCGATGTGGCTGAAAAAACGCGCTTTCATATTCTTGATACGCTGGCTGCTATTTTGTCGGGCTCGCGTCTGCGCGCTGGTGTGCTGGCGGGCAAATATGTCGCCGAGCTCGATGGTGCGGGTGTTGCCACCGTGATTGGCACGCGCTTCAGTGTGCCCCCAGATCAAGCCGCACTCGCCAATGGCATGGCGGGGCATGGCGATGAGACGGACGATTCCCATCTCGAAGGGCGCTTTCATCCCGGTTGCGGCATTGTTCCAGCTGCTTTGGCGGTGGCTGAGCGTGTGGGTGCGAGCGGCGAAGAATTTTTGCGCGCTGTGGCGCTGGGATATGACATTGGCGCCCGCCTGACTTTGTCGCTTGGCTTTGCGCGGCCCGACACTTCGAAACATTCCACGCATTCGCTGGCGCCCGCTTTCGGGGCGCTCGCTGCTTGCGCGTCACTCTACAAGTTTAACCCGGAGCAAGTGCGTCACGCGCTTTCTTATGCCGCCCAGCAGGCCTCGGGCATTCCCTTCTGGCAGCGCGATATGCACCATGTCGAAAAGGCTTTCGATTTTGGCGGCATGGCAGCGCGCAATGCTGTAGCTGGCGCCTCTATGGTGGCAGCTGGTTTTACCGCTGTTGAAGATCCCCTTGCAGGCAAGCACAATCTCTTCACCGCCTTTGGCGAAAGCCCGCGCCCGGAGGCGCTGATCGAAGAACTCGGTGTCAGCTATGAAATCATGCGCGCTTCCATCAAGAAGTGGTGCGTGGGATCGCCCATCCAGGCAATCTTGGATGCAACAACAGAATTGGTGGCCCAGCATCAGATTGCTGCGGCAGATGTTGTGAAAGTCACCGTCACTATGCCCGATGACCGCATCCATATTGTCGACAATCGCACCATGCCGGATGTTTGCGCGCAGCATTTGTGTGCGCTTGCCATTGTGGATGGCACAGTGACGTTTGACAGCACGCATGATCATGCGCGGATGAATGATCCGGCTGTTTTGGCCGTGCGCCAGAAAATCGATCTTTTGCCGAGTGCGGAATTGACAGTGGCACGTCCGGCCCGACAGGCCATTGTCGAGATCACCACAAGCAAGGGCACGTTCCGTCATCATGCTCGCGTGGTGCGCGGCACGCCGGATAATCCGATGACCGCCTTCGAAATCGAAGCCAAAGCGCTCGATCTCGTGGCGCCGATTATTGGCGCAGAGCGCGGCGCGCAGCTTGTTGAGACATGCCGCAATCTGGCCTCGCTGAAATCGATGCGTGACCTGAAACCCTTGCTCGTCGCATGAGTATTGAAGAGCTGATCTTCGTCGCTTGTGCGGCGCTCGTCACATCCATTGTTGGTGGTGTAGCGGGCTATGGCACGGGGCTTTTGATGCCGCTGGTGCTTGTGCCTTTGATTGGCGCGCAGGCGGTTGTGCCGATCCTCGGTGTCTCTGCCATTTTCAACAATCTGTCGCGGATTGCCGCCTTCCGCAAAGAGATTGCCTGGGCGCATGTCTGGGGCATCACATTGATCGCCATGCCCTTCTGCTATGTCGGGGCCGCTTTTTATTCGGAATTGAGTGGACCGGGTGCAGCCATCCTCATTGGCAGTGCGCTCATCTTGCTGGTGCCTGCGCGACGCCTTCTCAAAAGCTTCAAGCAGCAATTGTCTCAGCCCGCGGTTTACAGTGCTGGGGCCCTGTTCGGCCTTGTGACCGGCGGCGTGCCGGGTGGGGGCATTATCCTCATCTCCCTGTTGATGTCGCTGGGGGTGACGGGCGGTGCAACGGTTGCGACTGACGCGGTGATTTCGCTGCTGGTTGGTCTCGTCAAAATCGGGACGTTCCAAAGCTACGGGCAATTGCCTTGGTCATCCTGGGCGCTGGCCGCCCTCATCGGCGTGTCGGGAATCCCCGGTGCTTTTGTCGCCAAATGGATCTCAGATCGCCTCAGCGTCAAAGTTCATACCGGTATTATGGATGGCATGGTCGTGGTTGGCGGTGCAGCATTGATCGCGCGCGGACTGAAGTTGATATAGCCCTATTATCACGAGATCGTGAAGAGGGTTGGGATTCTTGATTAGTTGGATTCCGCTCAGATTTTTTGCATCGTCTGAAGCGCCCATTTTTCTATCACTCTGATTTTAAAGAAGTCCTTCAAAGCGAGGTCATTTCTCGCATTATCCTATTGTCAAGGAGTTGTATTCGCATTCGCTGCTACGCTCTCTTCTAATGTTCGTATTGGAGCCGCCCACATGAAGGTGGTTACAAGGATTCGCCATAAGGCGATCATGAGGAGGGAACGCATGTCTGAACATGATCAAACGCGCGCCGAGAAATCCGCATCGGGCCGCCGCAAATTTTTGAAGGCTGCAGCAGCCTCGGGTGTTGCCATGGTTGCCGCCCCCGCTGTCGTGAAGGCGCAAGGCCCGATCACCATGCGGTTGCAGAGCACCTGGCCCTCGAAAGATATTTTCCATGAATTCGCCCAAGATTTGGCGAAGAAAATCAACGACATGTCCGGCGGCGATTTACGCATGGAAGTCTTGCCGGCGGGTGCCGTTGTTCCCGCTTTCGGCCTTTTGGACGCCGTCTCGTCCGGCACGCTCGATGCTGGCCATGGCGTGATGGTCTATCACTATGGCAAGCAGAATGCTTTGGCGCTGTGGGGCTCGGGCCCGGGCTTTTCGATGGACGCCAACATGCTGCTCGCCTGGCATAAATACGGCGGCGGCAAGGAGTTGCTCGCCAAGCTCTATGCTTCCATCAATGCCAATGTGCATTCCTTCGTTTATGGCCCGATGCCAAGCCAGCCACTGGGCTGGTTCAAAAATCCGGTCGCCAAACTCGAGGATATGAGGGGCCTGAAATACCGCACGGTCGGCATTTCGATCGACATGTTCCAGCAGATGGGCGCGGCCGTGAATGCTCTGCCGGGTGGTGAAATCGTCTCGGCGATGGATCGCGGCCTGTTGGATGCGGCTGAGTTCAATAATGCCTCATCTGACCGCGTGCTTGGCTTCCCCGATGTGTCCAAGGTCTGCATGTTGCAGTCCTATCACCAGAATGCGGAGCAGTTTGAGTTCCTCTTCAACAAGGCGAAGTTCGATGCTTTGTCGCCGCGTTTGCGCATCATTATCGAAAGCGCTGTTGAGGCATCGAGCGCCGACATGTCGTGGAAAGCGTTCGACCGCTATTCGACGGACTATCTGGAGATGCAGACGAAAGACAAGGTCCGCTTCTTCAAGACGCCGGATGCAATCTTGAAAAAGCAGCTCGAAATCTATGACGAGATCGTCACCAAGAAGGCGGCTGAAAATCCGCTGTTCAAGGAAGTCCTTCAGTCACAGGTGGCTTTTGCCAAGCGCGTCGCGCAATGGGAGCAGGATACGGTCACGCCACGTCGCATGGCCTATGACCATTATTTCGGCCCGAATGGCGCAGCGCGCAAGTTTACCTGAGCTGATCCATCCTGTTTGAAAAGAAAGGAGCCGCCCGAAAGGCGGCTCCTGCTTGCTGAGGGGAGCAAGCCTCATGACAACACAGAAATTTCTCTACCGCATCGATGCGGTCAGCACATGGTTTGGTAAAGGCGCAGCGTGGCTCGTTGTCTTGCTGATGCTGCTTGTCTGCGCCGAAGTGTTCAAACGCTATTTGCTCAACATGCCAACGGCATGGATTTTTGATGCGAGCAATATGCTCTATGGCAGTTTGTTCATGCTGTGCGGTGCTTACACTTTGGCACAAAATGGCCATGTGCGCGGGGATTTCCTTTATTCCTCGATGAAGCCGCGCACACAGGCAGCTTTAGATCTCATTCTCTATTTCGTCTTTTTCATCCCCGGCATTGCCGCGCTCGTCTATGCAGGCACGACTTATGCGGGTGCATCGTGGCGTATCTTGGAACATTCTGCTGTGACGGCCGATGGGCCACCGATCTATCCATTCAAGACGGTCATCCCAATCGCTGGTGCGCTGGTTCTCTTGCAGGGTCTGGCTGAAATCGTGCGTTGTGTCGTTTGCCTGAAGACAGGCGAATGGCCGGCACGTTTGAAAGATGTTGCCGAAATCGATGTCGTTGAACAGCAGCTCGCTGCCAGCACATTCATTGATGACGATGTGCGTCGTCAGGCCATTGCCAATGCCGCGCATATTGATGAAGCGGCCCGCCAGCGCGGTTTTGGAGATAAGTGAATGAGTGATCCCGCACTCGGCCTGCTGATGTTGGGCCTCATCGTCGTTTTCATCATGCTTGGCTTCCCGACGGCTTTCACGCTGATGGGGCTGGGCATGGTCTTCGGCTTCAAGGCTTTTTACGATCCCTCGCAGAGCTTCTTTGAAAACCGTATCTTCGATCTCATGGTCCAGCGCACTTACGGCGCGATGACCAATGATGTCTTGATCTCCATCCCGCTCTTTGTGTTGATGGGATATGTGATGGAGCGCGGTGCGCTCGTCGATAAAATGTTCCATTCCATTCAGCTGGCCTTCCGCAATGTGCCGGCCTCATTGGCGGTGGCGACTTTGATCGTCTGCACCTTCTGGGGCATTGCGAGTGGTCTCGTTGGTGCGGTGGTCGTGCTGATGGGCGTGATTGCCTTTAACCCCATGTTGCGTGCGGGTTATGATGTCCGCCTTGCATCTGGCGTGATTACGGCCGGGGGCACATTGGGGATTCTCATCCCGCCTTCGGTGATGATCATCGTCTATGCGGCAGTGGCTGGCCAATCTGTCGTGAAGCTTTATGCAGCGAGCATGTTTCCGGGCTTCTTCCTGGCCTTTTTGTATCTGATCTACGTCATCGGTTGGGCGATGCTCTCGCCTAAAATTGCACCGCAATTGCCAGCCGAACAAATGGTGGTGCCATTGCCGTCGTGGTCAGCGCCTTTTGCCAAAGCCTATGGCTCCAACTCCTTCTTGGCCCTGTGCAAGGCTCTTGTGAATCCCGCGCCCGCGCGGATGATCGAAGCCGATGGCAAGCCGATTGGGTACCGTCATCTCTCGCAGCAAATGCTCTATGCGCTCACGCCATTCTTGATCGTGGCAGGCACATTCGCGCTGGTCTGGTGGTATATTGTGATCCATCAGCAAGCCGAGGTTTTTGTCGCCCCGCCTGAATTGCAGCAATTGGGTTCCGTCGAGATCGCGCCGGAAGAACCGGCATCGGCAGGCGTGTCAGACGCTTTTTACTGGTGGTTCGGAGCGCTGGCGGCCGCCGCTGGTGTGATGATGACGCGCTATTACAAGCGCATGGGTAGTGAAAAGCTGGAAATCATCCGCTTGGTGACGGACTCGGTCATGCCGCTCACCATTTTGACAGTGGTCGTGTTGGTCGTGATCTTGTTTGGCATTACCACGGCGACGGAATCGGCGGCTGTTGGTGCAGCGGGAGCTTTCTTGCTCGCCTTCCAAGCGCGCACGCTGAATTGGAAAAAGACGAAAGAGGCGGTCTTCCTGACTGCGAAGACCACTTCCATGGTCTGCTGGCTCTTTGTGGGCTCTGCGCTCTTCTCGGGCGTCTTTGCCATTCTGGGCGGTCAGGCTTTGCTCGAAAGATGGGTGCTGTCGCTTGATCTGACTCCCATTCAATTCATGATCCTTTCGCAGGCGATTATTTTCGTTCTGGGCTGGCCGCTGGAATGGACGGAGATCATCGTAATTTTCGTACCGATCTTCCTGCCGATGCTGAAGCATTTCGGCATTGATCCCATTCTTTGGGGCGTTCTGGTCTTTGTGAATTTGCAAGCGGCTTTCTTGTCGCCGCCGGTGGCCATGTCGGCTTTCTATTTGAAGGGCGTCTCGCCACCCCATGTCACCTTGAATCAGATCTTTGCCGGCATGATGCCCTATATGCTGATCGTTATCCTGTGCATGGTCATCATGTATTTGTGGCCCGATCTGACGCTCTGGCTGCCCAAATTCCTCTATGGCAGTTAGCGGACGCCTCCCGCCCGCCCAAACCTATCCGCTTTTGCAATGCAGCACGCCCTTTCGGGCGTGTTGTTATGTGGGGGATTGGCGCGGCAAGATTTACGTTGACGTGAAAATCGACCACAAGGATGAAGAAGCTGAAGTCGAGCAGGCAACACTTGTGCGCCATGCGCGCCGCTTGCTGGCTGGTGAATTTGATCTGCCAGGCTCCGTTTGGGCTGGCCCGAACTCAGAAAGAATGGATTTGGTTTGATGCATCCCATCCCGCTTAAATTGGACGATTTTCTTGAGCCGCAGCGCGCGGTGCTCATCATGTGGGACATGCAGAAGGGGCTTGCTGGCAAGGCGCCCGATTCCAAATCCATTGTCGAAAATGCACGTCTCCTGGTGGAGCAGGCAGATCGCCTCAAAATTCCGGTGATCTGGAGCCGCCACATTGCCCCGCCTTTCGACATGACGGTCGGCCCCTTCATGCTCTGGCTGATGCGCAAGCAAAAGGTTGATCATCCCTCCAAGCTGAAGCCTGCCATGCAGCGCGGCATGGAAGAGACGGATTATATTGACGGCTTTGGTCCGTCTGATCACCACATGATCATCGAAAAAAGCCAGCCATCCTTCTTCGTCGATACGCCTCTTGCAGCGCGCATGAAGGCGATGGATCGCGACACGATTGTCATTGGTGGCGTGGCAACCGACATTGGTGTAGAATTCACCTGTCGCCATGCAGCTGCCATTGGCATTTATGCCGTGGTCGCTGAAGATGCCTGCGGCGCTTATTCGCAAGAGGCACAAGATCGATCCATGGCCTTTATGAAAGGCTGGACGACACCTGTTGAAAAGACGGCGACCATTTGTTCGGTTTGGAAGACATATTAGAAAAATCATCTCGGAGAGGGTGAATGAACCAAGCATGGATTCCGGCAACATTCTGGCGCGGTGGCACCAGCAAGGGCGTGTTCTTCTTGTCGAAGGACTTGCCCACCGCGCGTGAAAAAATTGATCCGATCTTGCTTGCGGTCATGGGAACGCCCGATCCCTATGGGCGCCAGCTCAATGGCATGGGTGGCGGCACGTCATCTCTGTCGAAGGCTGTGATCATCGGGCCGCCAACGCATCCCGATGCGGATGTTGATTACACATTCATCCAGATCGCCATCGACAAGCCGATTGTTGATTGGACCGGAAATTGCGGCAATCTCTCGTCTGTCATTGGCCCCTATGCTGTCGATATGGGTCTGGTGAAAGTGCCTGATGGCGAAGTGACTGTGCGCTTTCACCAAACGAATACGAAGAAGATCATCCACGCCCGTTTCTTCGTCGAAAATGGCATGGCGGCCATTAATGGCGATATGGAAATCGCGGGTGTGGCTGGCAAAGCCGCACCCGTACGCCTTGATTTCGTCAAGCCGGGTGGTGCGGCAACAGGCAAGCTTTTGCCAACGGGGCAGGTGGTCGATCAATTGCCGCTACCCAATGGCCAGCTCATTGATGTGTCGCTTGTCGATGCGAGCAACCCCAGCGCCTTTTTGCGTGCCCGTGATCTGGGCCTCACGGGCACGGAGGCGCCCGATGATCTCCAGGCCAATAGCGAGCTCATGGCCACATTGGAGCATTTGCGCCGCAAGGCTGGCGTGAAAATGGGCCTCGCAGCCAGCGAAGATAAGGTGACGCTGACAGGGCCGCGCATTGGTGTTGTGGCTGAGCCGCAGACCTATGTCGCTTTGGACAAGGCGACGATCAGTGATGATTATGAAATTTCAACCCGCATGATCTCGGTCGAGCAGCCCCATCGCGCTGTGCCTTTGTCGAGCGGTCTTTGCCTCGCGGTCGCTTGCCGCATGGAAGGCACGCTGCCGCATCAAATGTCGCGCAAGATTACCGATGGTCAGCCCATCCGCATCGGCAATCCGTCAGGCCTGCTCACTTATGGCGCGGATGTGCGCCAAGAGAATGGGCAATGGGTGGCAGATAGCGCCGGCGTCTATCGCACGTCGCGCTGCCTGATGAAGGGCATGGTTGCTGTGCCGCTCCATCTCGTCGGATGAGCATTTTCACGCGCAATAAAAAGCCGCCCCTTTGGGCGGCTTTTCTTTTACAAAAATCAGAAGCGAGCGCTTCTCAATGATTGTCGAGTGAGTGAACCTGTAGCGCCTCAAGAAAGCGCGAGACCATATTATAGGCGGCGATGGTGGCTGTGAGTTCGATCATCTGTTCCGAGTCGAAAAATTTCGCGACGCCATTATAAATATCGTCCGGCACCTGAATCTTTTTGGTCATTGTGTCGCAATAAGCGAGCACGGCGCGCTGGACGTCAGTGAAGCAGGTGGCGCTTTTCCAATCATGCAAAGCATCAACCTGCGCCTGTGTCAGGCCTTCGCGCAGTGCGATCGGGGTATGTTGATCGGCTTCATAGCTTGCGCCATTGATGAAGGCCACGCGCATAATGACCATTTCACGGATGGCGCCATTGAGTTTGCACTTCTGGCGAATGGCAGTGAGATAAGTCAGCCAGCCTTCCGCAACAGGCGCGCTATTGAGCAGCATTTTATAGAGATGCGTGAGCGAGCCGCGCTCGATGATGATCCGCTCAGCAATGGCTTGGCGCTCGGGCGTGTCGGGCTGGGCATAGGGGATGCGGGCCATTTGGTCGTCTAGCCTTTCAGATGCACATAGGGCGCGGCAAAACTTGGCTCCGCCATCAGAGTCATCGCATGGCGGCCAAGCTTATAATCGGTCCAATCCTTGCCTGCGTAAAGCAGTTTACCAAAGGCGCTTGGCCGCCTGAGCCGCAGTCAAAGCACCCGAGATTGCCAAGGGCTGACCTTGCCCTTATAGGCTGAGGCCTGAGTGGTGCAGCCGCGCGCCTTTATGGTTGCGGTTGGCACGAGAGAAATTCCTCGGGCAAGAAGGGATGAGCCAGATGAAATACGCCAGTTTCAAGACACCGGACGGACGCGAATCTTACGGCATTGTTGACGGCGATCGTGTGATCGACCTCGGCGCCTCGCGCCCGCAATTGCCGACGCTGAAAGATTTCATGGCGTCAGCCGAATTCGGCAAAGCTGCCAATGGCACGGAACTTAAATTCGCTGATGTGAAATTGCTGCCGGTCATTCCTAATCCCGGCAAGATCATTTGCGTGGGTCTGAACTATCAGGATCACGTCAAGGAAATGAACCGTCCGGATTCGGAAAAGCCGGTGCTCTTTATGCGCGGTGCCAATTCGCAAATGGCCCATGGTGATCCGCTGGTGCGCGCCAAAGTGACAGAAAAGCTCGATTATGAGGGCGAGCTCGCCGTCATCATCGGCAAGCCGGGTCGCTATATTTCGAAGGCTGATGCGCTGAAGCATGTCGGCGGCTATGCGCCCTATAATGATGGCACGATGCGCGATTGGCAGCGCCACACGCATCATTGGACGCCTGGCAAGAACTTCGACAATACGGGCGCTTTCGGTCCGTGGATGGTGACGGCAGATGCTCTGGGTGATCGCGCCACGACCTTCCTCACGACACGCGTCAATGGCGAGCAGATGCAGCGCGCGAGCCTCGCGCAGATGATCTTCTCTGTCGAAGAGCTCATCGAATATATCTCGGGCTTCACCACTTTGCAGACGGGCGATGTCATCGTCACCGGCACGCCGGGTGGTGTGGGTGATCGCCGCACACCGCCGCTCTATCTGGTGGCGGGTGACAAGGTCGAAATCGAAATCGATGGTGTTGGCCTGTTGCAAAACACGGTTGTGCAGGAAACCTAAGGTCTCGCCTCTCGCAAAAGCTTGTGAAAAGCCGCCCTCGCCGGGCGGCTTTTTTCATGTATAATTTTTTGAGAAAGGAGGGCTTTGTGATGCGTTTTTTCAAGTCAATTTTCGTCGCTTGTTGTGCCTTCCTTGGGGTTTGTCTTTCGGCTCATGCTGGCGTCACGCATGTGGCGGTTGCAGCCAATTTTACGGATGCCGCCAAAGAGATTGCAGTCGCATTCAAAGCGCGCACAGGTCACGACGCCGTTTTGAGTTTCGGCTCGTCTGGTCAATTGCTTGCCCAAATCCAGCAAGGCGCGCCATTCAAAGTGTTTCTCTCGGCGGATGACGAGCGCCCGAAAGCACTCGTTGCAGAAGGTCTCGCGCTGTCTGACACGCGTTTCACTTATGCGATCGGCAAGCTTGTTCTCTGGAGCAAGGATTCCGCTTTTGTGAAAGACGAAGCGACGTTGCAGGCGCGCGCTTTTGCAAAAATTGCCATCGCCAATCCGGCAGCAGCTCCCTATGGGGTTGCGGCGCTCGAAGTTCTGAAATCTTTAAAAATGGACGAGGCGCTGAGATCGAAAATCGTCATGGGCAATTCGATTGCCCAGACGTTTCAATTCATAGACACGGGCAATGCGGAACTGGGCTTTGTAGCGCTCTCGCAATTGGTCGGGCAGTCGGGCGGCTCGCGCTGGCTTGTCCCGCAGGCGCTTTATTCCGAAATCAGGCAAGATGCTGTGTTGTTGAAAAGCGGTGCGCAGGATGAAGCCTCTCGCGCATTTTTGGCTTTTCTGAAAAGTCCCGAAGCGCGTGCCGTCATCGAAAAGTTCGGCTATGTCTCGGGTGTGAGTTAAGCGGTCGGCATGGCGGGATTTTCAGCAGAGATTTGGCAGTCGGTCTTCTTGACCCTGAAACTCGCAACTTTCGCGACGCTGATCCTGCTTGTCCTCGGCACACCGCTCGCTTGGTGGCTGGCTCGTTCTAAAAGCATTTGGAAAGAGGCTGTGGCTGCCCTTGTTGCCATGCCGCTGGTTTTGCCGCCGACCGTGCTGGGTTTTTATTTGCTTGTTGTGCTGGGCCCGCAAGGGCCGGGTGGTGCGTTGGCCTCGCTCTGGGGCGCGCGCACGCTCGCCTTTTCTTTCACGGGTCTTGTCATCGGCTCGGTCCTTTTCTCACTTCCCTTTGTTGTGCAACCCATCCGCAATGCTTTTGAGGCGATTGGTGATCGTCCGCTCGAAGTGGCGGCCACTTTGCGCGCTTCACCATGGCGCGCATTTTGGACGGTGGCTGTACCGCTGGCGAGCCCCGGTTTTCTGACGGGGGCAATTCTTGGCTTTGCGCATACGGTCGGAGAGTTCGGCGTTGTCCTCATGATCGGCGGCAATATTCCGGGCGAAACGAAAGTCCTCTCGGTCGCCATTTTCGATTATGTCGAAACCTCGCAATGGACGCAGGCGCATTTGCTTTCAGCTGGCATGGTGGCCTTCTCCTTCTGCGTCGTGCTCGCCATGATGCTGATTGAAAAGCGCATGATGAGGCGGGCCTCATGAGCGCGACGATCAAAGTTCATCTCGCAGGCCAGCTCGGGCAGTTTGCACTCAATGCGGCTTTTGAAGTGCCCGCGCGCGGCGTTACGGCGCTGTTTGGCCCCTCAGGTTGTGGCAAGACGTCAGTGCTGCGCGGTATTGCAGGTCTGTTGCAGCTGCGCGATGGCTATTGCTCGATTGCGGGGGATGTCTGGCAGGATGCGCATCACTTCCGGCCTGTGCATCAGCGGGCGCTTGGTTATGTCTTTCAGGAATCCAGTCTGTTTGCGCATCTCTCCGTGCGCGGCAATCTCCTTTACGGCGCACCAAAGCAGCCGCAAGGTCATATCATCCGCTTTGACGATGTGGTTGCGCTTCTGGGTCTCGAAACATTTCTGGATCGCGCGCCGGCCACTTTATCAGGTGGTGAGCGCCAGCGTGTGGCCATGGGGCGCGCGCTTCTCTCGCAGCCCAAAATCCTGCTGATGGATGAGCCTCTGTCAGCTCTTGATCGTCTCACCAAGGATGAAATTCTCCCCTTCCTTGAGCGTTTGCATGAGAGCCTCGCTATTCCCGTTCTCTATGTCAGTCATGACATGAGTGAAGTGGAGCGCTTGGCGGATCATCTCGTCTTGATGCGTGCAGGCCAAGTGGTGGCCTCTGGGCCGCTGAGTGTTCTGCAAAGCGATCCCGCCTTGCCGCTCGCTGTTTCCCAAGAGGCAGCAGTGAGTCTGGATACACGTGTTGAATCTTATGATGCGCAAGATGGCATGGCGATGCTGGCTGTTGCGGGCGGGTGCTTCCTCGTTCCCTCAGCGCCCTTGATCACCGGCGCCGCTCAACGTTTGCGCATTCTCGCAGGTGATGTGAGCCTCGCTTTGGCAAAGCCGAACGAGAGCACGATCGTGAATGTGCTGCGCGCCAAAATCTTGAGCGTGCAGGAGAGCGGCGCGCACCAGATGGTCGCCGTTTTGGGGCTTGGCGAAGACGGGCAGGGCGCGCGGCTCCTGTCGCGTGTCACCGCCCGCTCCTGGCGGCTCTTGGGATTGGCGCCGGGCATGAGTGTCTATGCGCAAGTCAAAGGTGCGGCTCTTGTGCGTAAGGCCGCGCCCCCGCGCTCGTGATCAGCGCTGCGCTTGGCTTCCGTCTGTGGCGGCGCTAGAACCTCCCCAAGACGACAGTGGACGCAGAAATTGCGCGTCGCGGGAGGGACACAACATGTTCACAGCATCGAAATGGGCTTTGGCCGGTCTGGCCGTGCTGGCAGGCGTCGCATCAGCGCGCGCTGATGCCGTCGAAGATTTCTACAAGGGCAAAAACCTGTCCATCATCGTCGGCTTTTCGCCGGGCGGCGGTTACGATCTCAATGCGCGTGCGGTTGGCCGCTATATCGGCAAGCATATTCCCGGCAATCCGAAAGTCATTGTCCAGAATATGCCTGGTGCCGGCTCTCTTACCGCCATCAACCACATGGCCAATCTGGCACCCAAGGACGGCACCGCTATCGCGTCATTCTCGCGCGGCACGCCGTTCGAGCCTTTGATGGGCAATAAGCAGGCGCAATTTGATCCGCGCAATCTGACATGGATTGGCAGCCCCAGCCGCGAAACCAATCTCGTCTTCACGCGCTCAGGTGCTAATTTCAAAACACTGGAAGATTTGAAAGGCCGTGAAGTCGTCATCGCCACAACAGGTGGTGGTGCGGATACGGCGACCTTTCCGCTCCTCATGAATGCTGTTTTCAAGACCAAGATGAAAATTGTCACCGGCTATCCGGGCGCCAGCGAATTGCTGCTCGCGGTTGAACGCGGTGAGGCTGATGGCATGGCTGGCCTTTCATGGGGCTATCTCAAAGTCGCGCGTCCGTCTTGGGTCTCTGAAAAGAAAGTCGATGTGCAATTGCAGTTGGGCATGACCAAAGCGGCTGATTTGCCGAATGTGCCTTCTGCAATTGATCTTGTGAAAGATCCGGCGGAGCGACAATTCCTTGAAGTCTTCTTGGCGCGTTTGGCGATTGCTTGGCCGCTGGCGGGTCCCGCCAATATACCAGCTGACCGTGCTGCAGCTCTGCGTGCTGCTTTTGCCGCGACAATGAAGGATGCTGATTATAAGGCGGAAGCAGAGAAACAGGCTCTGGATGTTGATCCGGTCTTCGCCGATGAGATCAGTGCCATTTTGAAGAGCGTCTACAACGCCTCGCCAGAAGCTATTGAGCGCGCCCGTCAGATTGCAGAAGCCGCGCGCTAAGAGCAAAAAGAACGAGAAGAAAATGTCTGAGCATTTCCAGGTTGTGGTTGTCGGTGGTGGTCCTGTTGGTGTGGGCTTGGGTGTTGCGCTGGGTTTGCGCGGCATTTCTTGTGCGGTCATTGAACCGCGCAGCACATTGAGCCGCATTCCTAAGGGGCAAAACCTTACCCAGCGCACGATGGAACATTTCGCCCGCTGGGGCGTGGTGGAGGAGATGCGTGAAGCGCGCCTCATGCCCAAAGGCTATGCCATTGGCGAATTGACTGCCTATGGCAATCTGATGAGCGAATATTGGCATGCGCCAGCGGGGCGCGAGCTGGTGCGTTCGTTCTATTCGCAAGACAATGAACGCCTGCCGCAATATCAGACAGAAATGGTTCTGCGCAAAAAGATTGAAGAGCTCAAAAGCGTCAATCTCATGCTGGGTCATGTGGCAGGCACCATCTCGCAGGATGCGAACAAAGTCAGCGTCGAGATTTCGCGTGAAGACGGCTCTGAGCAGCGCATCATCACAGGCGATTATCTCGTTGGTTGCGATGGCGCGCGTTCTTCTGTGCGCGATCAGATCGGCATTGCGCGCACCACGCAAGATTACGAGCAAACCATGTTGCTCGCCGTCTTTCGCTCGTCCGATCTCGACGAGAAGATGAAGCGCTTCCCCGACCGCTCAACTTATCGCGTCATTCGCCCTGAGCTGGAAGGTTATTGGCAATTCTTCGGGCGCATTGATGTGCCAGATGGCTGGTTCTTCCATGCGCCTGTGCCGCCCGATTCCAAGCTCGAGACCTTCGACTCTCTGGGCCTGATCCAGCAGGCCGTTGGTCATCCCGTGGCGTGCGATTTCGAGCATTTGTCCTTCTGGCAAATGCGCGTGGCGGTGGCCAATGAATATCAGCGCGGGCGCATTTTCATTGCCGGCGATGCGGCTCATGCCCATCCGCCCTACGGCGGCTTTGGCCTCAACAATGGTCTCGAAGACATTGTGAATCTCGGCTGGAAGCTCGCAGCACGCGTGCATGGCTGGGGCGGCGACAAGTTGCTTGAAAGCTATAGCGATGAGCGTCGTCCGGTCTTCTGGGATACGGCGAATGATTTCATCACCTCGCGCATCAAGCGTGACGCTGAATTCTTGCATCGCTACAATCCGGAGCGCGATCGCGCCGAGTTTGAGGCGGCTTGGAAGGGGCGCGAGACCGACATTGGTTCCCGCTTCCAACAATATGAACCCAATTATGAGGGCTCGCCCGTTATGTTCGGGCCACCCGGCGGAAAGAATTCCGCACATGGCGTGCATCAGGTGAAGGCGCGTGCGGGTCATCATCTGGCGCCCGTGCCGCTTTCAAATGGTCAATTGTCGTTTGATGCTCTGGGCCAAGGCTTCACGCTGATCGCGCTCGATGCGGATGAAGCTCATGTCAAAGCTTTGGCTGATGCTGCGCAGGCGCTCAATATTCCCTTCGACATTCTGCGCGATACGCGCACTGATGGGCGCGAGGCTTATGAGGCCGCACTCGTCCTCGTGCGCCCTGATCAATATGTCGTCTGGTCTGGTGAGGCATTGGATCGACCTGCGGCAGAACTTCTGCGCCACTGCGTCGGCCTTGCTTAAAAAATAAACGCCCCGGATTTCCGGGGCGTTTTGTTTTAGATCGGGGTGATTGTGGCGGTCTGGATGATCCCGCCTCTTTATCTCCGGCGTTTGCTGGATGGTCTCTCACGGCCCATTGGGTGAGCCCTAGCAGGGCTCGGGCGGTCGTAAAGGAGCCTTTCTCCATTACGCTCAGCAAGAGGCGCAGCATGTGCCCATCAATGTCCCAATGATATTTTTTCATGGGTCTTATTAAAATCCAGAGATTTACTTTTGAAGCGGCTCGGTCAATCTTGCGCCCGAACCCGACCGCAAGGACGGGAAGACATGACCCTTGGAGGGGGCCGCCCATGAACGATCTCGTCTCTCATGCGCCGCCGGCATTTGTGAAGGATGGGGCTAATCCCTATCCGGAACTGTTCCGTCGCGATTATGCCGCGCAATCGCCGGCCTATACGCCGATTTACAAGACCAGCGTCTTGCGCTCGCCGCGCAATGCGCTTCTCTCGATTGATCATACCGTGTCGGAAACGACAGGCCCCATGTTTGGTCACAACGAGCTCGGCTTGCTCGATAATGATCTGATCATGAATTACGCCAAGGATGGCGAGGCCATTGGTCCGCGTATCATCGTGCATGGCTATGTGCTTGATGAAAATGGTCGCGGTCTGCCCAACACATTGGTTGAATTCTGGCAGGCGAATGCGGGTGGCCGCTATCGTCACAAGAACGATACTTATCTTGCACCCATTGATCCGAACTTTGGTGGCTGCGGCCGCACGCTGACGGATGAGAACGGTTATTATTATTTCCGTACCATTCGTCCCGGTGCTTATCCTTGGCGCAATTATGTGAACAGCTGGCGTCCCGCGCACATCCACTTCTCGCTGTTTGGTAATGCCTTCGCGCAGCGCCTCATCACGCAGATGTATTTTGAAGGTGACCCGCTGATCAAAGTCTGCCCGATCATCAAGACCATTCCTGATGAAGAGGCAGTCAATCGCCTCATCGCGCCGCTCGATCTCAATGCGTCCGTGCCCGACGACACCATGGCCTATCGTTTCGATATGGTTTTGCGTGGCCGCCGTTCGACGCTGTTTGAAAACCGTCTCGAAGGGAATTGATCCATGAGCGTGAAATATCTCAAGGAAACCGCCTCGCAGACGGCAGGCCCTTACGTCCATATCGGATTGGCGCCCCATCAAGCAGGCTTCGATATCTTCCAGAATAATTTCGACAATAATCTCGTTGGCGCAACCACGCGCGGTGCGCAGATTATTATCGAAGGTCGTGTGTTCGACGGTTCTGGCAGTCTTGTGCGCGATGCTTTGCTCGAAGCATGGCAGGCCAATTCGGATGGTCGCTACAATCATCCGGGTGACCGCCAGAAGACGGGTTCGGTTGATCCGAATTTCCGTGGCTGGGGCCGTGCTTGCACCGATTTCGAAAGCGGCATCTATCGTTTCTATACGGTAAAGCCTGGTTGCGTGGCTGGTCGCAGCGGCAAAGTGCAAGCCCCCCACATCAGCCTGTGGGTCGTTGCCCGTGGCATCAATATGGGCCTCAATACGCGCATCTATTTTGCGGATGAGGAAAAGGCCAATGAGTCCGATCCTATTTTACGCGGCATCGAGCTCAAGAAGCGGCGTGACACATTGATTGCCCAGCCTTCACAAAAGGACGGCAAGACTGTCTATACATTCGACATTGTCCTGCAGGGCGATAATGAAACCGTCTTCTTCGACGTTTGATGTGTAGCAGCTGACAAGAAAACAAAAGCCCCGCATTGCTGCGGGGCTTTTTTCTGATCGTCATTGCGAGGCGCCGGAGGCGCCGTGGCAACCCAGAGCCACACGCGAAGCTCTGGGTTGCTTCGCCTTCGGCTCGCAATGACTTTTGATATTAGCCAAACAGTTTTGCGGCTGTCTTGGCAACGAGCTCGCCTTGATGGCGTGCACCTGCCAGATCAATCTCGCTGGGCTGGCGTGAACCATCACCCGCTGCGATGGTTGTCGCGCCGTAAGGCGCGCCGCCGACAATCTCGCTCACACTCATTTGGCCTTGGTGGCTATAGGGCAGGCCGACAATCACCATCCCGAAATGCAGGAGATTGGTGATGATCGAAAACAAGGTCGTCTCCTGCCCGCCATGCTGTGTGGCGGTGGAAGAGAAAGCCGCGCCCACTTTGCCATTCAAGGCACCACGAGCCCACAGCCCGCCGGCCTGATCCAAGAAAGCCGCCATTTGCGACGAGATGCGACCAAAGCGTGTGCCTGTGCCCACGATGATAGCATCATATTGTTCAAGCTCTTCGATCGTGGCGACGGGTGCTTTCTGATCGAGCTTGAAATGATGCGTGCGGGCGATTTCCTCCGGCACGGTTTCGGGCACGCGCTTGATATCGACGGTAGCACCGGCTGAGCGTGCGCCTTCGGCGACAGCTTCCGCCATTTTTTCAATATGACCATAGGTCGAGTAATAAAGAACAAGAACTTTTGCCATGTGAAATGCTCCATTTTAAAAAAAATCAAAAATCAGAAATTCACTCTTGTCTTTGCCTGCGTGCAAGGCAAGGGCTATCTCATTTTCACGTTGTCTCTCAACGCCAATACGTCGCTCACCTCATGGCGCAGCTCGTGTTGCGAGCTAGTGTTTGTCTTTTTCAACGTACGCCAAATTTGAAATTCAAATAGACAGGACCACCGACGGGCGGTACGGGCAGAGGGCTCGCGCGGCGCACAGCATTCAAGGCGATATTATCAAACTCGCGATTACCGCTTGATTGTACAATAGCTGATTGAAACACATTGCCCGCGCTATCGAGGCCGAATTTGATCACAGCTTCACTATTTGCCTGCAATTGCCGGTCTGGCAGATCAATCTTCTGCATAATGTGCGCATAGATCATCGTCAGATAAGTGCGGTCGGCGTTGCCGCGCATCACGTTTGATTTTGGCGCAGGTGCTTCAAATTCATATTGCGGTAATTGTCCTTGCAAGCCCCAAGGATCTGCGGCTTTTGGCGGCTCCTTGGGGGGCTCCGGGGCGGGTTTGGGCTGCGCTGGTTTTTCAACAGGCGTGGGGTCTGTGCGTGTGCCCGTCTTGTCCTGATCTGAGGCGCGGGGCGCATCTGTCGCGGGCTTTTCAAAAAACTCCTGTGCCGGCTTTTCCGGTTCTGGCTGTGGCTCTGGTTTGGGCTGTTGCGGTTGTTCAGGCTCTGGCGGCGGCTCCATCATCACTTCCACCGGAATGACTTCCTCAATGGGCGGCATATCCGTGCCGGGCGTGCGTTCCAAAAGCCAAAGGATGGTCGCATGCATCAAGAGGCCGATGAGCACACAGGCGATAAAACGTGCGCGATCCTTCCGCGGGCTACCCAAGGGCAGCACCGAAGGCAGGTCCAGCGGAATGGGCTCGACCTCGTAAATCGCGGTGGTCTCGTCGGCGCTCACATTTCATCCTGTTGAGAAGGCGGGCCAATTTCTATGTGGCTATGGGCCATTAGGCCAGCCCCAGCTTGGCGGGACGGCTTTGTCCCTATAGTCTTTTTTCAAAATGAGAAAAATCTCGGGAGGACAAAAGCCTATGGTCCGGATTTGGGGGGCGCTAAGCGCATTGTTGGTATCGGTCAGTCTGGCGCTTGCGCAAGAGGGCGCGGTGGCGGCAGGTGAGGCGCTTTATGAAGAGCATTGCGCCACCTGTCATGGAGAGCGCTTGCGCCCGACAGGTGCGGCGCCCGATCTTAAAAACCTGACAACGGATGATCGTGCAAAATTCGAGACAATTGTCTGGAATGGGCGCGGGCAAATGCCCGCCTGGCAGGGCATGATCACCGAAGACGAGCGTGCGGCCATCTGGGCCTACATTCGTTCGCGTGCAAAATAAAAAAGCCGGCCCGAAGGCCGGCTTTTCTCTGTCTTGCTTCTTTGTGCTTAGGGCAGGGCGTAGACGAACACGGAATTATGTCCGCGCACCGCCTTCGGCATGCTCTTTTGTGTCAGTCCGAGAGGACCAGCCGAGACCGATTGTCCCTCGCCGGTAAAGACCATCACATATTGCTTGCCCTTGACGGAATAGGTGATCATCGAATTCATCACCATGCCGCCAACGAGGCTTTCCCAGAGCACTTTTCCGCTCTCTGCATCAAAGGCACGCAAGCGGCGGTTTTGATCACCCCAGAAGAGCAAATCACCGGCGGTGACGAGCGCGGAGCTCGCACTGCCTTGGGGTTGCGAATACAGGATTTTCATCTCCCCAGTGCTCATGTCGATCTTGGCGATGTTCATGAATTTATCAGGATCAATGCCCGGACGCATGACGCCGCGGCGCGGACCCCATCCGGTTTTGGCCTTGCTATTGGCCTGCATGGTCAAGCACTGATCCTGAAACGGCACATAGAGTGATGTGTTCTTCGGATTATAGGCAATGGACCACAAGCCGCGCGTATTGTGGAAACACCCCAAACGCTGGTCGCCGTCAGCTTTGAAAAGCTTGTCGACATTGACATGTGTTTGGCCTGTCTTGGTGTCGACTTTGCTGATGTTGAAATCCGGCACATCAAAGGGGAAAGGCTTTGCCCAGATGAATTTGCCGGTGTCGCGATCGACCACAAACATGCCGCCGCCTTCAGCGACCGTCATGACGACTTCACGCTCCTCACCCTTTTTCACATCATCCGCAATCCATTTGATGTGCTTGGGATCAGGGCGCAGCTTGACCTTGGCGAGAATGCGTTCCTGATTATGGTCTGCATCCCAATCATCACCCGGCAATTCCTGATAATACCATTTCAGCTTGCCGGTATTGATGTCGATGGCCACCGTCGAATTGGCGTAAAGCTCGACTGGTGAGACGAAGGGCACGCCATCATGGCGGCCGTGACGCGTCAGGCGCGTATAGGGATCGGGATTGGCAATGCCGAAATAGATTGCCTTACGCTTGGGATCATAAGAGCCCGGCAATCCCCAGGGGCTTGCCGCACGCTTGTCGCTATCCATCTTGCCCCAGGTGTCGCCACCGGGTTCATCGGCACTTGCAGTCGTATGGAAGCGCCAGATTTCTTTGCCGGTTTTTGCATCGTGAGCTGCAATGAAACATTGCGGACGCGTACCTTCAATACAGGTGCGGTTGGTGATGACCTTGCCTTCGGCAATCAGAATGCCGCCTGCGACTTGGCCGCCATCATCCACTTTGGTGGCCCAACGCTCTTTACCCGTCTTGGCATCAATACCGACGAGAAAGCCATCGGGCGCGGCGAAATAGATCATGTCCTCGTAAATGCCGAGGCTCTTGTTGCGCGCAGCCTGTGCATTCACGTCTTTCGGATAGTCGCGCACATATTCCCAGAGCAAATCGCCGTTGGTGGCATCTACTGCCTGCACCGATGCGCCCGGCGCATAGAGATACATCACGCCCTGATAGACGATCGGCACAGATTCCTGCGTGCCATTGGGCAGACCGCGTGCCCAAGCCATGCGCAGATTTTTCACATTGGACTTGTTGATCTGGTTGAGCGGGCTGAAACGCTGCTGGTCTTGTGTGCGGTTGAGGTGCAGCCAATCACCCGGATCAGGATTGGCCAGCACGGCGTCTGTCACCGGTTTGAAATCGGATTTTTGTGCAAGTGTGGGTGTTGTGAAAAGCGCGGCGGCCAAAAGGGCAGCCAGCGAGGTCGCTGTCTTGTGCATTGGGTTCCCCTTCCCTTACCCCGGCTTTTGGCGCCGGTTGAGGGTAAGTGAAGCAGAATGGTCAAGGCCTGACTATTAACCCTTGGACCAGCTCGGGGGTGATTTCCCCGCGGACTTTCCAAGCCCTTGGTAGCCGAGGGGTAAACTCTGGGTCAGAAGCCTTGCGGGAGCCCTTTTTCTCTGCAAGATAAGGCGCTGAATGACGGCCCCACAAAGGTGGCCCGCAGCGCGTCCGGGGAGGGACCCATGAGCAACGATCAATCCTATCAGGTCTTCAGCTATAAAAAGCCCGAATTGAAGAAGGGCAAAGGCATCGTGCAGCTGGCTGGTACGGACGTGATCCGTGGCCGCGTGCAGGTGGTCAGCGAAGGCGGTGAAAATAATCTCCATTCGCATCGCGGCATGGACGGTTTCTGGTTCGTGCTCAGCGGCAAGGTGAAGTTCTATGGCCCCGGCGATGTGGTGATCGGGGAATTTGCCAAGCATGAAGGGATTCTGATCCCCGCTGGCGCCCAATATTGGTTCGAAAGCTCGGGCGACGAAGATCTCGAACTCCTGCAAATGGCGGGTTTCGACAAGGCCATCAAAACCGAGCGTGTTGATGCCGCCCCGCAGAAATTCGAAGTGGGTTCGATCAAGGTCGACAATATCACCCAGCGCATCTGAGCGCGGGACGTTTCTGATTGAGGAAAGCCGCCTTCGGGCGGCTTTCTTTTTGCGCAAGGCGCCAAAGCTTGCTAGCCTCTCTCCCAATGATCCGCGCACAGATGCGGGCGTGATGAGGGAGAAGAGAATGACCATGCGCAAAATGCTCGCATGTGCTTTTGCCGTCGCAGCCATGGGTGGCGTAGCTCAGGCCGCGGATGATCCTTTTTACAAAGGCAAGCGCGTCACCGTTCTCGTCAATTTCGCCTCCGCTGGCCCGACCGATATTGAGGGCCGCCTCTTTGCGAAGTTTTTGGGAAAACATCTTGCCGGCAAGCCCAATATTATCGTGCAGAATATGGACGGAGCGGGCGGTGCAGTTGGCACCAGCTTTCTGGGCGAAATCGCCCCGCGTGATGGCACAATGTTGGGTTATCTCTCAGGAATCGCCTGGCGCCATGCCAGCGTGAAAGAAAAAGCCCGCGTCGATATTCTCACCTATAATTTCGTCGCCTATCAGCCGGGAACCACGGTCTATTATGCGCGCGCTGATATTGCGCCGGGTTTGAAAAAGCCCGCCGACATTGTGAAGGGCGAGAATATCGTCATCGGTGGTCTGTCATCGGATTCTTCCAAAGATCTTTTGCTGCGCCTGACCGCCGATATGCTCGGGCTGAACTATAAATATGTCACCGGCTACAAGAGCAATTCGGCAGCTCGTCTGGCTTTTGATCGCGGCGAGATCAGCATGTTTTCAGAAAGCCCGCCCGGCTATCGTTCGGTCGTCGAGCCCGGCGTGATCGCTTTGGGGACCGCTGTGCCGCTCTTTTATAATCCGGGCTGGAATGGATCGCGTTTTGCCGAGCCCTCGCAAGTGCGCGGCCTCAACATGCCGTCCTTCGATAAATTTTATAAAGAGCTGAAGGGCAAGGAGCCGTCTGGCGAATTGTGGGAAGCCTATAAGCGCGTGCTGGCAACATCATCCGCCATGCAGCGCATGATCGTCTTTCCGCCCCATGTGCCGCCACAGGCCATGAAAGCCGTGCGCGATGCGATCCGCGATTTCGAAAAAGATCCTGATTATGCAGCCGAAGCTGAAAAGCTCGTTGGCTTCGTGCCCGATTATGAGACGGGTGATGATGTGCAGGAAGATGTCCGTCGCGCCCTCACCATCAAGGATGAAGAGCGCGACTGGCTCATGAATTACGCTGCGCGTACCGGAAAGGGCTAAATCGCTGGCCCCTTCAGCTCCGGCGTACGGATGGGGCCTGCAAGGCTCTCTTCCGACAATTTCATCACAGCATCTTCATCGAATACATCGCCCATCAACGAGGCGACGTTGTTTTCCTTGATTGCGCGCAGGAACTTGCGGTGAATGCGCGGATCCTGATCTTCATATTCGATCTGGCGTCCACCTTGTTTGACGGAGGTCGAGCCGCCGCCTTCATTCGACACGCGGCGCAGTGAGATGAACGGATAGCGCGCGCTGCCAATCGAGCAGGCAAGATAGCGTGCCGGTGCATCAGACGTGTTGAAGTGCTGGTGGAACATCCAGAAGGGCGGCGTATACATAATGCCGTGGCGCCAAGGCAGCTCGACGAATTTATCGTCACCTTCATACCAGAGCAGCGAATAGCCGGAGCCTGTGACGGCATGGACATGGGTGCCCGCGGCATGGCGATGGGCTTTCTTGTAACGCCCAACCGGAATTTCCGATGTATGCGAATGCATTGTGCCATCGGCCAGCTGGAAGAAGACATTGCGCGAGCCTTTGCCGCGCGTGTCCAAATCATAAAGTTTGAAGGCTGTTAGATCCTGGACGAAGTTTGTCTCCCACATATTGATGCGACCGGCATTTTTCTTGCGGTCATAGGTGGAGTGATCGCCTTCGCCTTGAAAGCGGTTTTCAGGTCCCACGCGCTCGGGGAATTTGAAGTCATTGGCGAAGATGAAATCTTCATTGTGATAATGATTGAGCGCCAGCGGCAGATCATTGGTGCAGGAGAGACGTGCGCTCTCATGGCCTGATGTGTTGAAGATCTGATATTCGCAATTCAGCGGAATAGCGAAGAGCGCTTTCGGGCCCCATTCGAATGTATTCTTCGAGCCATCGGGCAGCCATACAGTTGTCGAGCCATTACCCGACAGCACAAAGAAGAATGATTCCGCTAGATGTTTCACAGGTTTGGTCTTGCGGGCGGGCTCTACTTCCAGAACGAAATTGGCCACAAAGTCACCGCGGCCGTGGGTATGCGCAAAACAACCGCGCGCATCATAGCGCGCCCAAGGCTTTGTTTCGAGCGCCAGCAAATCATGGCCGAAATTGAGATGGATCGGAATCTCTTGGCGTGTCGCCCATTCCATATAGGGGTCGCGGAAAATGGCTTCGCCATTCGAGGCGAAATTAATGTCGTCTTGAGCCATAGTATCCCCCTCATTTTTTCTTGCTTGATAAAGCAATTGATAGGCTAGGGGCGGTCATGAGTCAAAAAAATGGCTGAAGTCCAACGGCTTGGATGAGGCCTCTAAACCAGTTAAGACATGTCCCTCTAAAGATCATGATGTCGGCACCGATCAGACATCAGATGAGGGAGGGGTTTTTATGGATTTTCTCGGCACGCCCGATATCGGGCCGCTGCTTTTTTTCGGCCTCACCCTCGCTTCGTTTGTCACGGCATTTATCGGCGTGTTTACGGGCACTGCGGGTGGCGTCATTCTTCTCGCGCTTATGGCTCTGGTCATGCCGCCGACCATCCTTGTGCCGGTGCATACGGTCGTGCAATTGGGCTCGGGCGTGTCACGCACGATCATCATGTGGCGCTATGTAATGAAGCAAGTTGTGCCGCCCTTCATTGTCGGCGCCGCGATTGGAGCGGCTGTCGGCGCCAAGACATTTATCGCACTGCCGGTCACATGGTTGCAGGCCATTATCGGGGGCTTCATTCTGCTTGTGACATGGATGCCTAATCTTGGTCGCATAGGCGCTGAAAAAGGACGCTTTGCAGTCTTGGGTTTTATCGCCACTTTCTTAGGCGTGTTTGTCAGTGCAACGGGTACATTTCTCTCCCCCTTCATCGCCAGCGCGGCGCCTGATCGACGCAATCATGTTGCCACCCAAGGCGCCTTGATGATTGTCGTGCATGTTTTGAAGCTCATCGCTTTCAGCTTCATCGGCTTTGCCATCACCGCCTATCTCCCGCTGATTGCCGTCATGATCGCATCTGGTGCCGCGGGTAATTGGCTCGGCGAAGTAGCGCTACATCGCATGCCCGAGAAGAAATATCGCCTGACGTTGAAAATTATTCTCACCCTTTTAGCGTTGCAGCTCTTGTCGCGCGCTGTGGCCGAGGCGGGGCTCTGGTAAAATAAAAGGGTGAGGATTTCTCCTCACCCTTTTTGTTTCAGCCAATCGGCATGAGCGGCTTTCGTCCTTTATGCAATTGCATGTCGAATGTGGTGAGGAGCGCCGCAGTCGAGGCATGTGTGCCCATCATCAAGACGAGATCGACCAGCTGATTGGGCCCAAAGATTTTCTTGGCCTGTGCAAACAGCTCCGGGCTCACCTTGTGGTCACGCCAGACAGCGCGGCCCAATTCGATCACCACACGATCAGCTTCATCGAGCCCTGTTGTCGGGCGATCATGTTTGATGACATCAATCACATCTTGCGGCACGCCGGCCTTCACGCCTTCCGGCTCATGGGCGACCCATTCAAACTGTTGGTCCATGCAGCGCGAGGTGATGAGCAGAGCGATTTCGCGAATGCGCGGGGTAAAGCCCGCTTCATTGCGCAGATAGCGGCTGATGGAAGATTGCGCTTCGCTGGTCTTTGGCGAATAGAGCATGATGCCGGTCGGGCCTTGCAGGCCCGCAATATTGCCGCCATTGGCAGCGCGGTCATAGCGGCGCTGGCCGACTTCATCCAGCTCTTCACGCTTCAGCAGTGGCAAGCGAAAGCCGGATTGCGGATCAATATCGGCTGGCCAATTTGTGTTGTCACTCATGTTTATCTCCTCCCGGTTTTTTCATTATTCTTTCATGGGCCCGCTGATGAGGCGCAAGATGAAGGGCAGTACAGCCAGCAAGACGGCGACAAGACCAGCCGCGGGCAATCCTGCAAATGCGATCAGAGGCCCTGTAACAAAGGCTGCAAAAATGGTGCTGGTGGCCCCGAAGGAATCATTCACGCCAATGGCGCGGCCGCGTTGCGCCGTTTCAACCTTGTCAGCGATATAGGCTGTTGCTGCCACATTGGCGCCTGCCCATCCGAGGCCAACGAGGAATGTGCCCAATGTCACCGTGATCATATTGGGCGTGAACGAAACAAGCGCTGCGCCGATCAGCGAGATAAACACGCCCGGGAACATGATGTAGGAGCGGCCGAAGCGGTCCGCCAATTTGCCAATCGGAATGGTGAAAGCAAACATGCCTGCCGAATGGAATGTGTGCGACACGGCAATCTCAAAAAGAGAATGTCCATGCTCATGCAGCACAAGCGAGGTCAGTACCATGACGATCGACATATTGCCCGTGCCTGCGCAATTCGACAGGATGGCGAGACGGATCGATGGATCAGACAAAAGCTTTTTGACGCTGAAGGGCTGGTCTGAGACCGTTTCCTTTTTCACGCTCGGCGGTAGATCGGTCCAGTAATCGCGCAAATTCATGCCGATCACTTTCGGGTCTGGGCGCACGAAGCTGACAATGACCACGCCGGAGAGAATGAGCACAGGCAAAAAGAACCACGGCATGCCGAGCGGATCAGTATTGGTGATTTTGGCAAGCTTGTCGGCCAGATTGACCATGAACGGACTCAGCAAGAGGCTGAACAGCGAGCCCAGCGCCAGATAGCCCAGCGCCTGAGCGCGCATGAAGGGCGGGAACATATCCGTCACGCCAACGCGCATTTGCTGCGCGCCATTCATGCCCATGCCAAACATCAAAAGGCCCATGATGAACAAGGCAATGGATTGCACGAGCATAGCTGTGCCCAGCGTCAGGCTGCCGATCAATGCCAATGCGAGGCCCAGAAAAATGCCGCGCTTGCGCCCATAAGCATCGGTGATTTTGCCCATCGGATAGGCGACCAGAAAGCGGCTGATGCCGATCAGGCCGACAGAAAGCCCCGCGAGTGCGGCAGAGCCTGTCAGTGCTTGCACCATCAGCGGGCCGAAGCCGTAAGAAAATTGCATGCCTGCGCCAGTAAAGCTCTGCGACATGGAAAAGAGCGCGACATTCTTCTTGATCAGCGCAGGCACTTTCATCGATCAGAAATCCTTTTTTATTTTTCTTATTTATAGCCGATGAGATCGATGACGGCGGCCATGCCAGCGTGGCCAGCGCCCTCCGACATGTGCGTGTCATATTCCTTGATCTCGAAACGCGCGAGTTTGGAAAAACCTTTTTCGAGCATGGCGCGGGTGTAAAGCCGTTCCACTTCCTTCGGTCCGCCTGTTTTATACTCGAGCTGTTTGGGCGTGTAGCCTTCAAGCAGCAGAAGCCCGCCGGGCTTGAGTGTGCGGATCATGCTGTCCCATTTCACCGTCCGCTCTTCGGGCGTTGAAAATTGGGTAAAAATTTCCACCACCACATCATAGGTGTTTTCCGGATAGGGCCAGGCGTGCACATCCACACATTCGAGCGTGAGATTGACCCCGCGTTTCTTGGCAAGCGCACGGGCTTTGTCTTGTGCGTTCGACGAGAAATCGATGGACGTCACCTCGAGCCCTTGCTCGGCCAGCCAAACGCCATTGCGGGCTTCACCATCAGCGACAGCGAGCGCTTTGCCTGATTTGGGGAGAAGGTTTTTTTGCGCGGCGAGAAAGGCATTGGGTTCTTCGCCGAAAATATAGTCGGGCACGCTATAGCGGCCCTGCCAGCGAGCGCGTTCGCTCATCTTCTTGTCCTCCCATGTGGAAACGCCGGCCCCGAGGCCGGCGTCCCTTTTCTCGTTGAAGCAAGTTTAGCTTTTTTGCCGGCGCTCTGCCCAGACAAAAAAGGCGATGGCCACAAGGGTCAGGCCCTTCCCGGGGCAACAGATCTTAAGAGACATACCAATAGCAGGCAGGCTGCCTCCCAAAGGGAGGCCTCAGCGGTCGTCACGCAAGAGGCGGCACTCATCGCTGCGCTTGCCGCTATTGCCGAAGAGATAGGTCATCTGCCCGGAATATTTATAGTTGAATTCGAACTCTGTTCCGCGTCCGCTGATATAGCCGCGTGCGAAGACGGTTCCGTTATCGCGCTTCATGCCGCGCACAACGAGCTGCGTCACGGCACCTGTAGCTGTGAGTGTTGATGTCATCAGGCCACGATCATCGTCGATTATCAGATCGTAAGCAGCGGATCCGCTACCGCAGGTGAGACTCATCACACCAGCATGCGCGGGAAGCGCAAAGGCGGCCAGAGAAAGACTGGCCATGATCAATCGTTTCATCAGCTGGTTCCAAGCGTCGCACGGCACATCACCAGCTCACATTTACTCCCGCGCTTGTATGAATGGGCGTTACATTTTGAGCCAATTCAAAGTGCAGGTGCGAGGCGGAAGGCGAGTTCCTTGGCCAGATGTTCAAAAGTCGCGCGCCGTCCTGATGTCGCGCGGAAGGCATGGCCTCTGGGCTGCCGCTTTGTCTTCAATTCCTGGCAATGACGGGCTTATTTTAATCCCGCCAGCGCCTTCTCATAAAACGAGAGATCGACATATTTACTGGGCGGCGCGTCAATCTTCTTCGCGCCGCTCAATTCATTACGCAAAGCGATCAGCGTTTTGACGCCTTCCATATTCATCGCTGCGCGTTTGTTGAGCCCACCTTTGCCCGCCGTCATATCGCCATAGATGATTTCGGCATCTTCAGCTGACAATCCCTTGATGCGCGAGCGCATCGTGGAAATGGCGCCTGCCTTGTCGGCAAAGACTTCGTCGCTTGCGATAATCATCGCACGTATAAAGGCGACGACTTCTTTCTCGTGTTCCTTGCCATAAGCGCGGCGCACGACGAAGGCCGAGCCCTGATAGGCGCCGATGATCTCGGTCGCATCAGCCAGCACGCGCATGCCGGCTTTCTTGGCTTCAATATCATCAGGCGAGGAGAGCGCGGCGGCCTGCGCCTTGCCTTCCAGCATGGCTTTCAGACGGTTGGGGCCAGAGCCCACTGCGAGGGCAGAAAAATCGCGCTCACGATTCAATCCGTTCATTTCCAGAATGCGCACCAGCACGAGGCCATAGCCGCTGGTCAGAGCATCGCTCGCCACGACCTTGTCTTTCAGATCAGCAAAGCTCTTGATCTCGGGCGTGACGACAATCTTGTTCATGCCCGAATGCACGCCAGCAATGCCCACAAGATCAAAGCCCGCAATCGAGACATCGCCTTGGCCTTCAATATTGGCAATCGTGTTGTCGAAAGCGGTCGAGGCAAATTGATATTTGCCGCTCATCATTCCCTCGATGGCGGCTGTTGAGCCGCGCGTCACTTCGTGGGTCACGTCCAAACCCTGTTTGGCGAAATGCCCCTTGTCCATCGCGATCCAGACGGGGAGGTTTGTGGCGCCTGCAAAGGTGACGACCGTCACTTTGGTTTGCGCAAAAGCGGGCGCGGCAAAAAGAGCGGCGAGGGCGACGGCGGTGCGAATGAGACGCATAAATTTTTCCTTCGTCATTGCGAGAAGCGAAGCGATGCGTCAATCCATGCGCCAACCTGTGCGGCATGGATGCTATTGCTCTTCCTCCCGTGCGGCGGGCCATCTTGGCGGGCCCGATCTCTCGGTGCCTGAGATTATGCACGGACCGCGGAAAAGAAAAAGGCGGCCCGAAAGCCGCCTTCTTCAAAACTCACAGCGTGTAGCTGCGCTCGCCGTGTGAGGTGAGGTCGAGCCCCTCCTCGACTTCGTCAGGCGAGGCCCTCAGGCCGACCGTTGCGCGGATGCCCGCGACCAGGATGGCGGTCACCACGCCCGACCAGACGACTGTGGCGGCCACGCCCATCAGCTGGACCTTCAACTGCGCCATAGCATCGGCATTGTCGCCAAAGCCCGCACCATTCAGTGACGGATGGGCGAGGAAGGCCACGAGCACAGTGCCCAGAATGCCGCCCAGACCATGCACGGCGAAAACGTCGAGCGTGTCGTCGATCTTCATCTTGTGCTTCACGTAGTCGACCGCGAAGAAGCAGACGATGGCGCCAGCGAAACCCAGAATGCAGCCACCCAGCGGGCTGATAAAGCCCGAAGCCGGGGTGACGGTGGCAAGACCGGCCACAACGCCGGTCACAGTGCCGACCACGCTCGGGCGGCCAAAGCGCATCCATTCAATCGCCATCCAGACAAGGCCAGCAACAGACGCCGACATATGCGTGGCGAGAATGGCATTGCCTGCGGCCGCATCCGCGGTGAGCGCGCTGCCGCCGTTAAAGCCATACCAGCCGACCCAGAGCAGACCTGCGCCAATAATGGTGAGGCCCGGATTATGCGGCGGGCGCAATTCCTTCGGCCAGCCATCGCGTGGTCCGAGCATGGCAGCAATCACAAGCGCCGATGTGCCAGCGGTGGCATGCACCACAAGGCCGCCTGCGAAATCCATGACGCCAAGCGACATGAGCCAGCCATTGCCCCAGACCCAATGCGCGACCGGCGCATAAACAACGATCAGCCAGAGGCCTGAGAAAATCAGCACGGGACCGAATTTGATGCGCTCAGGAAAAGCACCAACGATCAGCGCGGGCGTGATGATCGCAAAGGTCATCTGGAACAGGAAGAAGACGCTTTCAGGCAAAGTGCCATTCACCGCATCGCGGCTCATGTTCAGCAAGAAGGCTTTGTCAAAACCGCCCAACCAAGGCGAGCCTTCGCCGAAGGAGAAAGAATAGGCAATCGCCAGCCACAGCACAGAAGAGAGGCAGGCAATGGCAACGCAATGCATCAGCACCGAAAGCACATTCTTGGAGCGCACGAGGCCGCCGTAGAACATGGCCAGACCCGGCAAGGTCATCATCAGCACCAGAGCGGAAGCTGTGAGAATCCAGGCCGTATTGGCTTGATTCAGAGTGCTTTCAGCAGCCTGTGCCGGAACAGTGACGATGAGCGCGAGCAGTAGCGCCAGCATGAATCGGCAAGAATTTTTGAGCAGGACCAAGAGTGACCTCCCGTTATTCGATTTTCTTGCCGTTTAGTGGGAAATCGCGCCTTTGCCCAGAGCTGAAGCATATTGCTTCAACCTCATGCACAGGCCCGGCGGCTGATGCATGAAATCAAGGCAATGCAAATTTGCGCCTGTTTTGCAGCACTTTTTGCAAATTATCGCGCTGTTTTTACAAAAACGGGGCTCGTTTTGGACGAAACACGGGTCGTAACGCACAAAAATAGAGAATTTTGGCTTTGAAACAAAAAAGGGCGGCACAAGCGCGCCGCCCTGATTTTTTTTTGTAAAAGCGACTTTAGAGGGTCGGGTAATCCGTATAGCCCTTGTCGCCGCCGCCATAGAAAGTCGAGCGGTCATAGGCATTGAGGGCGCTGCCGCGGTGCAGGCGCTCGGCCAGATCCGGATTGGCGATGAAGTGGCGGCCATAGGCAATGGCATCAGCCTTTCCATCAGCCACCGTCTGCGCACCGCTTTCACCATTAAAGCCGCCAGCGGCAATCACCACGCCGCCAAACTTCGATTTGAATGTTGCTGATGCATCGGGCGCATTGGCATCATTCACATCGCTGCTTTGATCCGCGCGCGGCTCGACCAGGTGCAGATAAGCCAGCTTGCGTTGGCCGAGCTGTGTTGCGACATAAGAATAAAGCGCCAGCGGATCGCTCTCGACTTGCGAATTATTCTTGCCCCATGGCGAGAGGCGCACGCCGACGCGATCGGCTCCCCAGACTTTCACCACTTCATCGACCACTTCCATCAGGAAGCGTCCGCGATTTTCAATCGAGCCACCATATTGGTCGGTGCGTGTGTTGGAACCATCATGCAAAAACTGGCCGATGAGATAGCCATTGGCGCCATGCACTTCGACGCCATCAAAGCCGGCCTTTTTGGCGTTTTCAGCTGCTTTGCGGAAATCAGCCACGAGGCCTGCAATTTCGGCAGTCTCAAGCGCGCGCGGCGTTTCGAATTCCGTTGATTGGAAGGTGACCGTCATATGTTTGCCGCCAGCTGCGATCGCCGAGGGCGCGAAAGGCACTGTGCCGCCGGGCTGCATGGACGAATGTGAAATGCGGCCCGTGTGCCAAATCTGATCAAAGATGAAGCCGCCCTTGGCGTGAACCGCGTCAGTGACGAGCTTCCAGCCTGCGACCTGTTCATCGGTCCAAATGCCAGGCGCGCCGGGATAGCCGACGGCGGTCGGCGAAATATCGGTGGCTTCCGCAATCTGCAGGCCGCCCTTGGTGGCGCGCTGGCCGTAGTAAACGGCATTCATCTCCTGCGGGACAGTGCCGGGCTGGCGCGAGCGCAGGCGCGTCAGTGGGGCCATGACTACGCGGTGGGAGAGGGTGAGGGCGCCAACCGTCAGCGGCTGGAAAAGGGCTTCATTGGCCATGAGGGACAGATCCTGTCTGTGAATTTCTGCAATGCAGCATGTAGGGGGTCTGGTCGCAATTTCAAACAGCAAAGATGCCACTAAGCGCGAGACTGTGAACTTGGGACCACTAATCCTGTTTCCGCTGAGGCCTTTTCCGGTTTAGCATCACCCAATAATAAGATTTGGGAGAGTTTTCATGCTGCCTGTTGCCACTCGTTCGGGATCCGTCGCCGCCGTCCTTTTGGGATTGAGCGCGAGCGGAGCTGCCGCCCAGACCCCAGCCGAATTCTACAAAGGCAAGACGGTCACTATCTATGTCGGCCTGTCGGCCGGCGGTGGCTATGACACCAATGCACGCTTGGTGGGCCGTCATTTAGGCAAATATATCCCGAGTAATCCAACCGTCCTTGTGCGCAACATGCCGGGCGCTGGTGGTCTTGTGATGACCAATCACGTGGCCAATGCGGCAGCTGCCGATGGCACCAATATCGGCGCGCCGCAGCGTGGTGTGCCCTTCGAGCCTTTGCTCGGTCAGGCCTCGAAAGCCAAATTCGATCCGCGCACTTTGCAATGGATTGGCAGCGTCAATTCCGACACGTCGATTGCCGTTGTCCATTCGCGCACAGGCATCAAGAGCTGGTCTGATCTGAAAACCCGCGAGGCAGTGATTGCGGGCACGGGCGTGGGCACGGAAAGCGTGGTCATCCCTTATGTGCTGCGCAATCTCATGGGCATGAAATTCAAAGTCATCGCGGGCTTCCCTGGCGGCAATGAAATGAATCTCGCGATGGAACGTGGCGAAGTCGATGGCCGCGGCACATTCTCTTGGACCAGCATCAAGCCGCATTACAAAGACATGGTCGAGACCGGCAAATATAATATCCTCTTCCAGATGGGCCTGCGCCCGCATCAGGAATTGAAAAATGTGCCCCTGATTATTGATCTGGCAGAAGATGCCGACACCAAGCAGATTTTGAAGGTCCAGTTCACGGCCTTCGAATTGGGTCGCCCGTTGTTTGTGGCCGAAGCTGTGCCCGCGGATCGCGTGGCGGCTTTGCGCAAGGCCTTCAACGAAGCGATGAAGGATAAGGACCTGATCAACGAAGCCGAAAAGAGCGATCAGGAAGTCAATCCGATGACGGGTGAAGAAATGGCAGTGGCCTTCAAAGAGGTCTATGCCACGCCGCCTCATCTCATCAAGAAATTGGCGGATGCATCTGTGCTGAAGCCAGATCTGAAAGTGCTCGAAGGCGCCAAGACAGACGAATAAGCCGACATTGCGAGCGAAGCGAAGCAACCCAGAAGCCTCACGTGGGACCTCTGGATTGCCGCGTCGGCCTATGGCCTCCCCGCAAAGACGGATTAGTTTTTCCGCGCCAGTCGTGCGAGCAATGGCCGCATCGGCAAGAACAGCCGATAGGCCAGTTCCATGATCGGCAAAATGCCGGGCAGGCGCGCGAGGCGTGCCGCCCAGCGCCATTTCGGCAAATCATCCCAGATGGCAACAAAGGCGGCAGCGCCCGACAGCAAAGTGCCGTCAGCTTGGCGGATGTGAAAACGCGCGAGTGCTTGGTCACGTGTCAGATCGGGGCCCGGTGTTTCATCGGCGCGCGAGACATCGCGGAAGCAGAGATTTTCTGCCCCTTGCTGTTTCTGATAATGCGCAATCTCAATCGTGCAGAGAGGGCATGCGCCGTCGTAATAGATCGTCTTGCGCGGCTCACTCATCACGCAAGTCCGCGTTTGGCGAGCAAAGCTTCAACGCCGGGCAGTTTGCCGCGGAAAGCGATGTAGGCGGCTTTCGGATCGCGTAAATTTCCAGCCCCGTAAATATAGGTGCGCAGGCGCTGCGCTGTTTCGGGGTGGAAAATATCGCCCGTCTCTTCAAAGGCCGAGAAAGCATCGGCATCAAGCACTTCCGACCAGAGATAGGAGTAATAGCCAGCCGCATAATGGCCGCCGGAAAAAATATGCGAGAAATGCGGCGAGCGATGGCGCATGGCAATAGCATCCGGCATATCGATGGATTTGAGCACTTCTGTCTCGAACGCAAGCGGGTCTTGTGTCGCCTCGGGCGTTTTCAAATGCATGTCGAGATCAACGAAGGTGGAAGCGCAATATTCGACCGTCGCAAAGCCCTGATTGAAGCCGCGCGCCGCTTTGAGCTTTTCAATCAGCGCCTGCGGAATGGCTTCATCCGTTTCATAATGGCGCGCAAAGCGGCTCAAAATTTCTGGCTGCAAGAGCCAATGCTCATAAAGCTGCGAGGGCAATTCCACGAAATCGGTCGAGACGGCCGTGCCGGCAAGAGACGGATAGGTCACATCCGACAACATGCCATGCAACGCGTGGCCGAATTCATGGAACAAGGTACGTGCTTCATCGAGGCTGAGCAGCGGATCATCACCGCGCGCAGGCTTGGCAATATTGAGCACATTGACAATGATCGGCCGGATATTGCCGTCGAGCTTTTGCTGCGTGCGGAAGGCCGACATCCAGGCACCACCGCGCTTCGAGGGGCGCGCAAAATAATCGCCTAAGAAGAGCGCGACATGCGCACCATTCGCATCCTGCACATCAAAGGCGCGCACATCCGGATTATAGAGTTTCAGATCCCGGCGCTCTTCGAACTTCAGGCCGAAGAGTTTTCCGGCCACAAAGAAAGCCGCTTCAATCATGCGCGAGAGCGGAAAGTAAGGCCGGAGTTCCTGCTCGTTGATCGCATAATCGCGGGCCCGCAGTTTTTCGGCATAGTGGCGCCAATCAGCTTTGCGGAAGGGGCCGTTCTGTCCGTCCTGCGCAGCGAGTGCGGCCAATCGTTCGGCTTCGCGTTCGGCCGCCTTGCGCCCGACGGGCCAGACTTTGTCGAGAAGCGCGCGCACAGCCTCAGGCGTTTCCGCCATTGTGTCGTCGAGCTTGTAATGGGCGTAAGTCTCATAGCCGAGCAATTTGGCGCGCTCGTCGCGCAGCGCCAAAGTCTCTGCAATGATCGCGCGGTTGTCGCTCTCGCCGCCCTTTTCGCCGCGCGCCAGAAAAGCATCGAGCAGTTTTTCGCGAAGATCGGGGCGCGTGGATGAGGTCAGAAAAGTCTCGACCTGTCCGCGCGACAGGCCGACTGCATGCTTGCCCGCGCGGTCACGCGACTTGGCGAGTGCGGCTGCCGCATCCAGAAAATCAGGCGAGAGACCCGCCAAATCTTCAGGCGTCTCCAGCCAGAGCACGAAGTCGCCTTCGTCCTTCAAAATGTTTTGCGAGAATTGCGTGCCCAGTGTTGCCAGCCGCGCGGTGATTTCGGTCAGGCGCGCGCGTTGCGCATCATTGAGCTTCGCGCCGGAGCTGACAAAGGCTTTTTTCATCCGCTCGGTGAGGCGCTTTTGCTCGTCATTCAGGGAGGCCCATTCGGCGCCGTCCATGACAGCTTCGATGCGTTCGAGCATTTTGGCATCGAGGAAAATCTCGGACCCATGGCGCGCCAAAACAGGCGAAATCTCGCGCTCGATCTTTTGCAGAGCCTCGTCGGATTCTGTGCCGGTCAGGTTCCAGAAAACTTTGTTGATCTTGAGCAATGCGCCGCCCGCTTTTTCAAAAGCGACAATCGTATTGTCGAAAGTTGCGGGCGCGGAATTGTCGCGAATGGCCGCGATCTCGGTCACGTGCTGGGGCAGGGCCTTGTCGTAAGCCGGCTGGAAATGCTCGACCTTGATCTGGTCAAACGGAGGCATGCCAAAGGGCGTGGACCAGATTTCAAAAAAGGGGTTTTGCGACACGGGGCTCGGGCTCCAGCGGGACTAGAGCTGATATGGGCCGTTTGGCAGTGCCAGACAAGTGCCCGGGGGTGCGGCAGCGCGCCGCCACACCCCCGCTGACACATGATTTAGAAGGCGAGCAGGTGGATCAGGAAGAAGATCCCCCCTGTCGCAAAGACCACTGTGTAAGAGCCGATTTTCGAGAAGTAGAAAATCGAGCAGCAGATGGCCAGCGTCACCAGTTCGAGCGCCACAATGATATTGTTCGGCTCATTGGCCAGCGCCGCTCGCACAACGGCCAAGGCGCCCGCGAAAATGAGACCAACAGCAACAGGCGCCAGGCCGCGTTCCACCGCAATCTTGATCGGCGAAGTCTTGTGCTTCTGCCACCAGCTCGCAATGCCATAGACCAGCAAAGACGAGGGCACATAAATGCCAAGGCAAGCGACAATCGCACCCCAGAAACCGGCGACCTGATAGCCGATAAGGGCGGCAATCAAAGTGCTGGGACCCGGTGCAGCACGCGAGACGGCGAAGAGATCGGCAAATTGCGCATTGGTCAGATAACCATGCACAGACACCGTCTGATATTGAATGTCCGCCACAATTGCTTGTCCGCCGCCGAAAGACAGCAGCGAAAGCGGGGCAAAGACGACGAAGAGGCCGAGAAGCTTATTATCCATCACGCAGCCCTCTGCGCTTCAACATAAGCCCAGGCGATGGAGACAGGCACAGCCACTAGCACCACAGGGATCATCGGCCAATGCAACAGGCCGATGGTGATGAAGACCGCAGCGCCGACGATGAAGGTGGATGCGCGCTTGGGCAATTTGCGCGTGGTCTTGAGACCTTGCGAAACTGTCGCGCCAACACCAGCCGCCGCAACGCCATGCAGAACAAAGCTTGTCACAGGCAGGCTGGATAATTCCTGATAGGCAAAGCCCATGGCCATGATGATGCAAAAGGCCGGGATCACCATGCCAAAGACAGCCGCTGCGGCACCCAAGCCGCCCGCAACCTTCAAGCCCATATAAAGCGCGAGATTGACCGGGTTGGCGCCCGGCAAAACCTGGGCAATGGCTTGGCCGATGATGAATTGCTCTTCATTCATCCATTGACGACGATCCACGACTTCACGAAAGACCATGGCCTGCGTCGAGCCACCAAAGGCCGAGCCGCCGACTTTCAAGAAGGACATGAGGACATCAAATGCGCTACCGCGCGCGCCATCCGGCCGATCCGCCGGTTTTTGTTCTATTTCTTCGGCCATTCGGCTCCCCCCTTTTTTCTTGGGGGGACCATAGCCCGAGTCGAGTGCGAGAATAAACCCTTCTAGCCCGCTGCCGTCTCCGAGGCGGGACGCAGGCCGCCTTTGCGCTTCAAGAGCTGGCGCACATCACCCGATGTGATGATTTCACCACGATCGGCAAAAGCCTCGTGGTTGGCTTCAATCTCGTCGAGCTCATAGAGATAATTGACCATCAGCCCATGCGCCTGCGCGAGGCCTTTCTTGGAGAGGTCACCCTGCCAATTGATGCGCTCCAATCGCGCACCATTGCCCAGATGGAAGCGCGCCACGCTGTCTCGCGGTCCACCCTTTGTGGTTTTGCCTTGAGTGAAATAGAGCGCGGCGGCGGCGAGCAGGGGCTTTTTGAGATGCTCCGGCGGCGCTGTCTTCGAGCCGCCTTGCAGCTCTGCGAGTGCTTGACGAATATCGGGCGGCAGAAGTGAGCTTTCGGCGGCCAATTCGCCATCCAGCCAGCGCGCAAAATCGGGCACGGGCGAGAGCGTCACAAAGGTCGAGAGTTTGGGCCATTCACGGCGCAATTCTTCGACCACTTGCTTGATCAGAAAATTGCCGAAGGAAATGCCGCGCAATCCCTCCTGACAATTGGAGATGGAATAGAAGACAGCCGTATTGGCCTGCGCACCCTTGATGATGTGCCGCTCAGAAGCCAGAAGCGGAGCTATGGCATCAGGCATGTCTTGCGTCAGTGCCACTTCGACAAAGATCAGCGGCTCATCGCCCAGACGCGGGTGGAAGAAAGCAAAGCAGCGCCGATCTGAGGGCTCAATACGGCGGCGCAGATCATCCCAATTCTGGATTTCATGCACCGCCTCGTAGCGGATGATTTTTTCCAAGATGTTGGCGGGCGTATTCCAGTCGATCTTGCGCAAGACCAGAAAGCCCCGGTTGAACCAGCTGGAGAAGAGATGGCGGAAGTCGGCATCGAGCGCTCTTAACTCCGGCTTGTCGCGCTCATGCAGGAACAAATCCTCGCGCATATGGACGAGGTCGGCTGTGCCGCCCGGTGCCTGATTGAGCCGGCGGATCACCTCTTGTCGGCGTGGCTCTGCCGCTTCATGCAAGCGCAGCGCATTCAATTCGCTTGGGTCCTTGCGATAAGTGTCAATCGCGCGTTCCAGTGCCGTGCGGTCGGGGCCAAATTCATGGGCGAGCTGCAAAAGGAAATCGCGCCGCCCTTCAGTATTGAGTTGCGCATAGCGGGCCAGCACATCTTCGGCGAGCGCAACACCTGAGGCTTCACCACGGCGAGTCAGTAGTTCGCCTGCCAATCGTGCGAGCCCTAAGGGCGACACATCTTCTTCGCGGCGTGCCTTGGAGAGCAATTCGCGGCCGCGATCTGTAATGCTTTGCAGAAGCCCGGAAATAAAATTGCCGCTCATCGCGAAAGGCCTTTAAACGTGCTCAGGTCCAATAAGCCTGAGCCGCAATCATGGCGGGTTCGTGACACGGGCGCCAGCACTAGTCCTCTGTGGCGCGCCAGAAAAAAGTCTAACCGATGATTTCCTCGACAATGGCGCGCAATTCCTGACGCGTGAGGCCGCATTCGGTCGGCTTATCATCAGCGCATAGTTCCGGCGCTTTTGGCTCGGGGGCGGCTGTGTCAGACGGGGTGCGAATCGGCTTTTCGTCACTCATGCTCATTTTTTCCATGCGGGACTTTTGTGGCGCAGCAGCCTTGCGCGAGGCAGTTCTCGGTGGATGACGCAGCTGCAACCCATGGTGGCGCTTTGACCATGGACAGGGCGGCGCTAAGACCTCGCACCTTACGTCTGTATCTGTGACAGAATCGCGAAGGGACTTTTTATGAAGTCGATCAATCAGCGCATTGCCGAAGAACTTTCCGTTCAGGAATGGCAAGTGGCGGCAGCCGTGGAATTGATTGATGGTGGCTCGACCGTTCCTTTCATCGCCCGCTACCGCAAAGAAGTCACCGGCACGCTGGATGATGCGCAATTACGCACGCTTGACGAACGCTTGCGCTATTTGCGCGAGCTGGAAGAGCGCCGCAAAGCGGTGATCGACAGCATCAAAGAGCAGGGCAAGCTTGAAGATGCGCTTCTTGCGCAGATCAATGCAGCCGAGACCAAAGCACGGCTGGAAGATATTTATCTGCCCTTCAAGCCCAAGCGCCGCACCAAGGCACAGATTGCGCGTGAAGCTGGGCTTGAGCCGCTCGCCACTGGCTTGCTCGCCAATCCCGCACTCGACCCGCGCGTGGAAGCGGAAAAATTTATCGACAAGGATAAGGGCATCGAGACGATTGAGGCTGCACTGGAAGGCGCGCGCTCCATTCTTGTCGAAACTTTTGCTGAAAATGCCGAGCTGATCGGCGATCTGCGCGAAACATTCTGGACGCGTGGCCGTCTGCGCTCATCGGTGCGCGAAGGCAAGCAGACGGATGGCGCCAAGTTCGCCGATTATTTCGACTTCTCCGAGCCTTTCACCAAGCTTCCTTCGCACCGCATCCTTGCCATGTTCCGTGGCGAGAAAGAAGAAATGCTAGATCTGAAAATGGAAGCAGATGCCGAGCCGCCCGTGCCAGGCGTCCCCACACTTTACGAAAACCGCATTGCGGCGAAATTCGGCATTTCCAATTCGGGTCGCCCGGCTGACAAATGGCTGTCGGATTGCGTGCGCTGGGCTTGGCACACGCGCATGGAATCGTCGCTCTCGGTCGATCTGCGCGTGCGGCTCTGGCAGCATGCTGAAGAAGATGCGGTCAAAGTTTTCGCCGGTAATTTGCGCGATCTTCTGCTCGCAGCTCCTGCAGGCGCGCGTCCCACGCTTGGCCTTGATCCGGGTTTCCGCACGGGTGTGAAAGTGGCGGTGATTGATGCGACCGGAAAGGTCGTCGATACGGCAACCATCTATCCGCATGAGCCGCAGCGCCGCTGGGACGAAGCCCTCGCCATTCTGTCCAATCTCTGCCGCAAGCATAAGGTCGAGCTGGTTGCGATTGGCAATGGCACAGCCTCGCGTGAAACCGATAAGCTTGCAGGTGAATTGCTGAAAGGCGCACCGGAGCTCAAGCTCACCAAAGTCATGGTTTCTGAAGCAGGCGCGTCTGTCTATTCGGCCTCCGCTTATGCGTCCTCCGAATTGCCTGATCTCGATGTGTCGATCCGTGGCGCCGTCTCTATCGCTCGCCGTCTGCAAGACCCGCTGGCCGAGCTTGTGAAGATTGATCCCAAATCCATTGGTGTGGGCCAATACCAGCACGATCTGTCAGAAGTGAAACTCTCGCGCTCGCTCGATGCGGTGGTGGAAGATTGCGTGAATGCGGTCGGTGTGGATGTGAACACCGCCTCTGCGCCACTTCTGTCGCGCGTGTCGGGTCTGACGGAATCGCTTGCCCAGAATATCGTGCTGCATCGTGACACCAACGGCCCGTTCAAGAGCCGCACGTCTCTGCGTGAAGTGCCGCGTCTGGGTGCCAAAGCTTTCGAACTTTGCGCGGGCTTTTTGCGTATTCGTGATGGAGATGATCCGCTCGATGTGTCGAGCGTCCATCCGGAAGCCTATCCGGTGGTGCGCCGTATTCTGGAGGCGACCAAAAGCGACATTCATGTGCTGATTGGTAATGTCACGTCTCTGCGCGCGCTCAAGCCCAAAGAATTCGTTGACGAGACTTTCGGTCTGCCGACTGTCTCTGACATTTTGAAAGAATTGGAAAAGCCCGGTCGTGATCCGCGCCCGTCTTTCAAGACCGCTTCTTTTCAAGATGGCGTGGAGAAAATCTCGGATCTGCGCCCCGGCATGATCCTCGAAGGCGTGGTCACCAATGTCGCGGCCTTTGGGGCTTTCGTGGATATCGGCGTGCACCAAGACGGCTTGGTCCATATTTCGGCCATGTCCTCGACCTTCGTGAAAGACCCGCGCGAGGTCGCTAAGCCCGGTGACGTGGTGAAGGTGAAAGTTCTGGACGTCGATGCCCAGCGCAAACGCATCGCGCTTTCCATGCGTATGGATGATGAGCCCGGTGCCCAGCAGCCACGCCAGCGCGAAGCGCAAAATACAGGCACGCAACGTGCAATAAAGCAGGTCCAGCAAAAGGCGGCGCCCTCAGGCGCTTCAGGGGCTTTGGCCGATGCTTTGCGCCGGGCGGGCTTGGACCAGCGTTGATCAGAGCCCGTAACGGGGGATGAGCTTGGATTTTCATGGTCACGGGCGGGGCAGGGGGTGCCTTGCTCTTGCTTTGGCTCCCGTCGCCGCGCCATAGTGGGTTCATTAGGAACACCGCCGGAAAAGAGCGGGGTCAAGGGAGGCACATATGGAATTCCAGCGTCGTGACCTTTTGAAGGGCGCCGCCATGGGCTTTGGCACTTTGGCGCTTCAGCCCGTCTCATCCGCTTTGGCCCAAGCGCCCAGCTGGCTTACGCCAGATCTTCTGGCCGCGGCCAAGGCCGAGGGCGGCGAAATCATCATCTATGGTTCGATGAACGAGCAGGAAGCTCTGCCGCTCTGGAAGGCTTTTGAATCGGCCACCGGCATCCGCGTTCAATTCGTGCGCTCGTCTGATACGGGCTTGATGAGCCGCATCGTGCTCGAAGCACGCGCGCAGCAAAAATCCTGGGACCTTGTTGTCACAACCGCGGTGAGCAAACTCCCGCAGGATTTCTTGCAAGTGCTCGATCTACCCGAGGCCAAGAACATCGACCCCAATGCCATTGATCCGAATAAGAAGTGGTACGGCGTCTATTCCAATTACAATTCACCTGCTTACAACACGAAGTTTGTTGACAAGGCGAACCTGCCCAAGACCTATGAGGAAATGTCCCAGCGCAAGGATTGGGCTGGCAAGGTGGCGATTGATAACAATGACAGCCAATGGGTCTATGCCATGTTCACCCATTATGGTGAGGCCAAGGCGCGCAAGATCATCGGCGACATGGTCACCAATCTGAAGCCGACGATTGTCGATGGCCATCTGGCTTTGGCGCGTTCTGTCGGTCTTGGCGAATATTGGGTGGCGCTGAACAATTACACCAACCTCACCATCAATGTGATGCTGAAGGGCGGCAATACGGATTATTGGGTGATGGAGCCGATGGGCCTCTTCTTCGGTCAGGCGGGCATCAATGTGCGCGCACCACACCCGAAGAGCGCACAGCTCGCCACCAATTTCCTCGTGTCGAAAGAAGCGCAGACTTTGTTGACCGAGGCTGGTCGCCTGCCGGTGCGCAAAGACGTGTCGCCCAATCCGCCTGATACATTCACGCGCTTTGGCTCGACCAAAGTCATTCCGGTGAACTTCTCGCCGGAAGATGAAAAAAAGTGGCAGAAGATCACGATGGAACTGTTGAAGTCACGCTAAGCGGCTTCACGTTTTAAAAAAGAACAGGCGGCATCATAAGCCGCCGCTGTGGAGGAAACAGGTTTTGGCTCTCACCACTGGTATGGATGCTCAGGCTGCGCCGACATGGCGCAACCGCTTTTTCTCTTTCTCCCCGGCAAAGCTCATTGCCGTGGTCGGTGTGGTTTTTGTGGCTTGGCTGGTCATTGTGCCGCTGGCAGCGCTTTTCTACACCGCCTTCGCGGAAGATACGATTTACGGGCCGGGTGATTTCACCTTCGACAATTTCATCAATGCTTATACGCAATGGCATTTGCTGAGACTTTTCTGGAACTCGCTGGTCTTTGCGGGTGGGGCTGGCATTCTCACTCTTGTGATGGGCGGCTTTGTTGCTTGGGCGGTAGAGCGTACCGATATGCCGGGCCGTGAAGTTTTTCACTCGCTCACGCTTTTGTCTTTCGCACTGCCTGGCCTGCTCACCACAATGGCTTGGATGCTGATCTTGAGCCCAAATGTCGGCTGGGTGAATTCGCTTTTGAAATTGGCATTTGGTACTGAGGCTGCGCCGTTCAACGTCTATTCGATGAGCGGCATGATCTGGGTTTTGTCGGCCCATTATTTCCCGCTGGCCTATCTGCTGCTCGGCCCCGCCTTCCGCTCGCTCGATGTACGCATGGAAGAAGCCGCCTATATGTCGGGCGCACGCACCATGCAGATCACGCGCCGCGTGACCATGCCGATGATGCGCCCCGCCATTCTCTCGACGCTGCTGCTTCTCTTCATTCGTGGCATTGAAAGCTTTGAAGTGCCACGCCTGATCGGTAATCCGGCACGCATTGAAGTATTCACAACGGATATTCAAGCAGCCATCCGCGGCTCGCAGCCGGAACTTGGCACAGCAAGCGCTTTGTCGATCACTTTGCTGATCATTTGTATTGCTTCGGTCTGGCTTTATCGCCGCTCGACACGCAATGCCGAGGCTTTCGCCACCATTACGGGCAAAGGCTATAAGCCAACGCGTATGAAGCTTGGCGTCTGGCGCTGGCCGCTGTGCGCAGTCATGGGCCTGCTCTTTGCTTTTGCTTTGGGGCTTCCGGTTGCGACCCTCATTTGGCAATCGCTTTTCATCAAGCCCACTTTGCCCTTTATGGCGGGCGCTGGTGAGATGACGTGGGATAATTATGCCTTCGTGCTGGGCTATCCGATTTTCGCTGATGCGGTGAAAACATCGGTCTCGCTGGGGGCTATGTCGGCCACAATCATTGTGGGTCTGGCTTTCTTGCTGGCTTGGATTGCGCAGCGCGCCATTCCGCGCTTTGGCTGGATGGTTGATTTGCTTGCCTTTCTGCCGATTGCTTTCCCCTCCATCATTGTGGGCGCGAGCATTCTCTTTGCTTATTTGATGCTGCCGATCCCGGTCTACAATACGATCTGGATTTTGCTCATTGCCTATTTGACGCTCTACATGCCTTACGGCATGCGCTTCGCCTCGGGCGGTCTGGTGCAGATCCACAAAGAGCTGGAAGAAGCTGCGCATACGTCTGGTGCAAGCTACGGACAGGTCTTCCGCCGCATTTTGCTACCACTTCTCATTCCGGTTGCACTCTCCGCATGGATTTACATTTTCGTTCTCGCCGTGCGTGAGCTTGGTGCGTCCATCATGCTGACGGGTCCGGGCACACATGTGTTGGGCACGATCAGTCTGACCATGTGGGAAGAGGGCGGCTCTTATGGTGCGGTCTGCGCGCTGGGTGTCATCCAGATTATGCCACTCATTGCCATTGTCGCCGTGCTGCGCTGGCTCGAACATCGCATCCAAAATGCTGAAAACCAGTAATCAAACTTCAAAAGGATAAGACAGATGAAACTCTGCCGTTTCGACAATGATCGCTTGGGTGTTGTGATTGGTGATCAAGTGCACGATGTCACCGACATTCAGACGCGCGTGCGCGCAGCCGCGCCTTATGACATGCGTGGCGATGCCGTGATCGCAGCTCTGCCGCAGATCCGCAGTGAATTGGAAGAGGCTTCCAAAAAGGCACCGGGCAAGCCGCTGTCACAGGTGAAATTGCTGGCGCCTGTCGCGCGTTGGTCGAAGACCATGGCGGCCCCGACCAATTACCGCGACCATATTGCGGAAATGGAAGCTGCTCGTTTGGGCTCGCCCTCTAAAATGGGCTCAGATATCGGCAAAGCGGGTATCTTCCTGAAAGCCAATTCCTCGGTGATTGGCATGAACGAAGAAATCCCGATCCGCTTTCCTGATCGCCGCAATGATCATGAAGCCGAAATCGTTGTCGTGATTGGCAAGACGGGCACCGATATTCCGCTCGACAAGGCGCTGGATTATGTTGCTGGCTATTCGCTGGGTCTGGATATGACCGTGCGCGGTCCTGAAGATCGTTCGTTCCGCAAATCGGTTGATGGCTATACGCCGATGGGCCCATGGATGATCACCGCTGACGAGATCACCAATGTCGATGACATTCCTTTCACCCTGCATTTGAATGATGAGAAGCGGCAGGATTCCAATTCCCAGCACATGGTCTATGGCATTCGCCGGCTGATCGAATTTGCTTCGTCTTTCTACACACTCCATCCGGGTGATTTGCTCTATACGGGCACGCCTAAGGGCGTTGGCCCCGTGCAGCCGGGCGATGTGGTGCGCGTCAATTCGCTGCCACAATTTGGGGAACTGCGCATGAAAGTGCGCGCGCATAAAATCGGCGGCTAAAACAATCAAGGGAGGACATGCTGATGCGTAATTTCACACGTCGTTGCGGCTTGGCGCTCGCGCTCGCTGTTTCATTTTCGATGCAGGCTATGGCGCAAGCGCCAACGCCCATTCGCATGATCGGCTTTGGCGGCGCCACCAATCTTCCGGCTTGGGTCGCGCAAGACAAGGGCTTCTTTGCCAAGGAAGGCCTGGCTGTCACACTCGACAGGACCAATGGCTCGCAAGAGCAAATGGCTGATGTGATGAATGGCAAATATGAATTCGTCACGACCGCCTTCGACAATATCGTCGCCTATACTGATGGTCAGGGCGCGATCAAATTCGACAATTATGATCTGACGGCCATTCTCGGCGTGCATTCGGGCCTCAACAGCGTTGTCGCCCGTCCCGAAATCAAGTCCTATGCCGATCTCAAGGGCAAAGTTCTCGCGGTCGATGCCGTGGCATCTGGTTATGCGACAGTTCTCTACGAGATCCTGAAGCGCAAAGGCCTCACCGACAAGGATTACACGCTGGTTGCAGTCGGCGCGACGGATGGCCGTGTGGCGGCACTCCAAGATGGTCGTGCACATGTCGCGATTATTTCCTCGCCGCAGGATATTCAGCTGCAGAAGAAGGGTTTTACCATTCTTGATGATGTGGCCGTGGCTTTGGGCGACTCGCAAGGCTCGGTCTATGCCGTGCGCAAGAGCTGGGCGAAAGGTCACGAAAAAGAAGTGCTGGCTTTGGCCCGCGCTGTGATCGCTGCTCAAAACTACGTGTTCGACAATAAGGATGGCGCGGTGGAAGTGCTGATGAAGCGCACACCGGGCCTGGCCAAAGAAGACGCTGAAGAAATCTGGAAGCGACTGACAGGCCCCGGTGGTCTCACCCGCAATGCGGCTTTGAACACCAAGGGCGTGCAGGCGGTGCTGGATCTGCGCCGCGTCTATGGCAACCCCGCCAAGGGCGATGGCTCGGCCTATATCGACACGTCCTGGCAGGAAAAGTTGAAGGCCAAGTAATTTTAAGGCCAAGTCATTTGAACGCGTGACGGGGGCTACGGCCCCCGTCATTGCGAGAAGGCCGTAGGCAGATATGGCAATCCAGATGGCGCCACGTGAGGCCCCTTTGGTGCTTCGCTTCGCTCGCAATGGCAGCTGTGATTGGAGATAGCCGCAACATCACGCTTTGCCGGGCTTTTCATCTCGTTACGCCCTTCAGTTTTTGCACATGCAATTGGGGCTATGGAGACAGATGAATTCAAGCGCCAATCGGCTGGGATGGCGGCAGCCTATGGTGCG
>Ga0209400_1000110_pt1 | contig 67964 bp, 72 predicted proteins | sample M_130807_EF_Meta_FD_187313 | JGI IMG/M metagenome (GOLD analysis project Ga0209400, IMG submission 187313) | Freshwater microbial communities from Lake Montjoie, Canada to study carbon cycling - M_130807_EF_MetaG (SPAdes) (version 2) | ecosystem: Environmental > Aquatic > Freshwater > Lake... | reverse complement strand
ATCGAGCGAGGCCTTATTGGCTTCTGCCACAAGTTCGGGATCAGCCAGCACATCCATGAAGGCTTTGCGCAAGGCACTCACACGATCAGACGACACGCCCGGTGGCACAAAGAAAGGACGGCTGATCGAGCCCTGCTGCAGAAACACTTCCATGGCCTGTTTCTGCTGCGGTGTTTTTGCAAAATCCATCGATAACGGAACGCCAGCGGTCTTCAAGGCTGGCAGGCTCTTCGTGTCCTGCTGCACAAGAATTTTGACCGCACTCTCGGGCTTCAGCATATCAGGATATTGCTGCTTGGCACTTGACCACAAGAGGCCGCAAATGCCCTGCACTTCATTGCGCTGAATGGCAAGGCTCACTTCATTCGAGCCCTTATAGCCCGCAATCATTTTTACCTTCACGCCCAGAATATGTTTTTCCATCACCGGATAATCGACGAGTGCGGAACCTGGCCCCGTGCCGCCGACAACCAGCTCCTTGTCGAACAGCTCGGCATAATTCTGGACAGGCGCATCTTTGCGCGTGATGCAGACAGATGTGTCGGCATTGGCATTGCCCAAGAAAATAAATTTACGCGGATCGTAAGAGGAGAGATCCTGCCCCGCCATCAAAGGATCGAACAGAGCGGTTGAGAGCACCACCGCCATGGCCGTGCCGTCTTTGGGCGCCAAAGAATAGAGATGGCGTGCTGCAGCGAGCGAACCAGCGCCCGGCATATTCTGCACAACGATGGTGGGGGCGCCGGGAATGGTTTTGTGGAAATGACGGCCGAGCAAGCGCGCATAAATATCAACGCCGCCGCCCGAGGCAGAGCCCGCGATAATGGTGACGGTCTTGCCCTTGTAGAATGAAGCCGCATCTTGGGCCTGAGCCGCCCCGGCGATAGTGAGCGCGGCCACACAGGCCAGCGCAGGCGCGAAAAAGCGCATCGTAATCCTCCCTTGCATCTGGCCGTTCTCCGGCTCTGATGGGGGCATTTTGCAGCAATGGCCGCCCGCGTCTAGCCCTCTGCGCTGAGGTTCTCCCTCGCCCCAGACGGACAAAGCAGATAGGCTGGCGCCCATGTCCTTTGCCTTCGACAATAGCTATGCCCGCCTGCCCGAGTCGTTTCACGCGCGCGTCCTGCCAACGCCGGTAGCCGCACCGCGCCTACTGGCGCTCAATGAAAAGCTCGCCGCCGAACTGGGGCTCGATGTTGCAGCCCTTGCGAGCGCAGACGGCCTCGACATGCTGGCTGGCAATCGCATCCCCCCGCGCGCTGAACCCATTGCCATGGCCTATTCGGGCCATCAATTCGGGCATTTCAACGCGCAGCTGGGCGATGGGCGCGCCATTCTCTTGGGCGAGATCATCACGCCCACAGACGCACGCCGCGATATTCACTTGAAAGGCGCTGGCCCCACGCCCTTCTCGCGCCGGGGCGATGGGCGCGCGGCACTAGGGCCCATCATCCGCGAATATATTGTCAGCGAGGCTATGCAGGCTTTGGGCGTGCCCACCACACGCGCACTCGCCGCTGTTGCGACGGGTGAATATGTCTATCGTGAAGAAGTGCTTCCCGGCGCCGTGCTGACGCGTGTCGCGGCGAGCCATATTCGTGTCGGCACATTTGAATTTTTCGGTTCACGCGGCGACACAGCCAGCCTGCACCAACTCGCTGATTATGTGATCGCGCGCCACTATCCTGATCTTGCAGATGAAGCAGACAAATATGAAAAGCTGCTTGAAGCTGTTGTGATCCGCCAAGCCCGACTTGTTGCACAATGGATGCATATTGGCTTCATTCATGGCGTGATGAATACGGATAATATGACCGTCTCAGGCGAGACGATTGATTACGGCCCTTGCGCTTTTATGGAAGCCTATCATCCGAGCACGGTCTTTTCTTTCATCGATCGCCAAGGTCGCTATGCCTATGCCAATCAGCCCTCGATCGCCCAATGGAATCTGGCGCGGTTGGCGGAATGTTTGATGATGCTTTTTGCCAATGAGGCAGAGGCGCCTGAGCGCGCCAATGCAGCGCTCGCAAGCTTCAAGACACATTTCCAGAAAGCCTATCTCGATGGCTTGCGCCGCAAGATTGGCTTGAGAGATGCGCATGATGACGACGCATCTCTGTTGGCTGATCTTTTCACACGCATGGGCGAGAACGAGGCTGACTTCACACTCACCTTCCGCCGCCTCTGCACTGCCATCGCTGATCCGACAGCCGATACGGGCGTCGCCACTTTGTTTAAAGACCCGTCTAGCTTTGCAGGCTTTGCCAAAAATTGGCGCGCGCGTTTGGCTCAAGAAGGTGGCGACCTTCTCGAGCGCGCTGAACAGATGCGGCGCGTCAACCCGGCTTTCATTGCGCGCAATCATCGTGTGGAAGAAGCCATTGCTGCAGCTTTGAAGGATGATCTTGCACCCTTCCACCAGCTCAACCGCGTGCTCGAAAAGCCCTACGAGGATCAGCCGGAATTTGCCGATTACATGCTGCCCGCACGCCCCGAAGAACGCGTCACGCAAACATTCTGCGGGACATAAATTCCTGCACCCACAGCAGACGCAGCCTCTTTGCGCAAATATTCAATCTCCGGACTGCTGATGGGGCACGGGTTACGCGATTCCCATGCGCGACTTGCCGCAAGCGACGCACGCACCAAATATTCATCGGGTATTTTCAGCTTTTCGAGTTCTGCCAAAACCTGATTGCGAAAGGCCTGAAACGCTGCGCCCCATGCCGCATAGGACGCTGGTCCGTTTTCCATGACATGTGCGAAAAGCGCACGCTCTTGATCGAGTGATGTTTGATAGGCACGCATCATGACCTCCCAAATTTCTCTCAATTTAGGATCGGAACCCCGAGCGCGCTTTAACCAAGATCAAGCTGTCGATGTTTGTGCTGCTGGCCCATCAGCTTTCAATTTCTCGCCACCGACATAGCCACCGACTTCAATACCGCTGATCACTTCGTCCACTGTGACCTTGCCATCGCCATTCGCATCCCAAAACAACATGATCTGATGAGCGCGATCAGCCACATCGTCGACAGTTGCAGGATCGAGAGCTGCTTCAAGATCGGCCTGATCGAAATAGCCTTTGCCACTCAAATCATATTGCTGGACGATGGCTTGCGCCTGCTGCACCTGCGCAATGCCCGTCTGCAATTCTTCGAGCGTCAACTCGCCATCGGCCTGCGTATCCCAGGCTGCAAAGGTTGCCGCGGGATCATCCACTTGCGCATGGGTTTTGAATTCATTGAGCGAAATACCGCCGCTGCGGTCGCCATCATATTGCGCTAGCAAAGTAGCCGCGAGCAAAGCCGGATCTGAATCTGTTGGAATGGTCGGCGGCACAGCAGGTGAAACGGGCTGGGCCGCTTGCGCATCCGCGCTCTCAATAGCGGCGATCAATTCCTGACGCGTGAGCTTGCCGTCTTTGTCAAAATCCCAATCTGCGAATTTGGCTTTTGCATCGGCATATTCGCCCGGTGCCATCGAGGACGCCTTTGCCAGATCTATGGCGCCTGTCTGTTGCGGATCAAAGGCTGCGAGCAATTGATCAGCCTTGTCCATCTCATTAAAGCCGGCCGTCAGTTCATCGCGCGTCACATGACCATCGACATTTTGGTCAAAGGCATCAATGGCGGCTTGCGCCTTGGTTGCGTCTCCCAAAGAGGGATCAGCTGTCCAAGCGGAGCGAATATCGGCGACATCAATATAGCCTTTTTTGGTCGTGTCATATTTCGCCAGCAAATCATCGGCGCGCTGCGCGGCTGTGGGCGGCGCCCAGGTGCCATCCAATTCTTCGACGCTGACAGAGCCATCACCGCTGCGATCAAGCCCGTCCAGAGCCTCCTGCGCGAGATAGGCGGCAATGGCATGATTGCGCGAGAAAGACGGGTAGAGCGTCTCGGCAAAAATCGTCTTGTGCACGGAGGCGACAGCACCCGTCACTTCGGGCATGCGGGTCGGGTCTACCAGCAGCGTGGCAAAGACATGCTGGAACTCGGCCCCGTTTATGGATTGGTCGCCATTGCGGTCCATGCCGGAGGCGAGCTGGCGCGCATAAGCGCCCCGCTGTGAGCCGGCGGCATTGAGAAGCGAGATGAGACGCTGCGCATAGTCCATAAGCGCGGAGCAGCAAATGTTATGCCGCCAGAAATAGCTTTAAAAACATTGGCTTAAACAAAGAAAAGGCGCCGGGGCAAAGCCACCGGCGCCTGATATTTCAGACCAAAAGATCCGTGAAGATTACTTCACGTCCTTGTTGGTGAGCGCGAAGGAGAGCGTAGCGACGAAGGCCGCGTTGCAATACTTCGAAGCATTCGAACCCGCGGTGGTTTCACCCGTGATCGCCGAGCAGTTACGCTTGCTCAGGTTGGTGTCGTGATAGCGCAGATCAAGCGTCGCGATCTTGTAGGAATAACCGATGCCAGCATTCCAGTAAGTGTAATCAGGAAGGCTGCGGTTGTTGGTTGTCGTCGGCGTATGAGCGACGTCCGTCTTACCGAAGAACTGACGGCCAAATTCACCCGAGAGTGCGAAATCGCCGAGCTTGTAGGCCGCGGTTGCCGCGACATACTGCGAAGTCGCGCCGTAATCGAGGTAGCTAGGCGACAAGAAGACGTTCACGCCGAGCGAAAGAGCATCGTTCACGGCATAGGTCGTCTTGGCATAGCCTTCGAACCAGTTCGGGGTCGTCACGAAGAACGCATTCTTCGAGTTCGAGTAGAGATAGCCAATGGCGCCGAGATCAACGGTGAAAGCGCCGTAGGTGCTGCGCAGACCGCCGATGACGTCCCACTCAGCCGGAGGGCTTGTTGCCTGGTTGGTCAGCTTGACCGACGAGCCAGCGCCACCGAGGTAAACGGTGTAATTGTCATTGATGACATAGCGGATTTCAGCATTGGCATTGACGCTCGGCTGAACGTTCGACTGGCTGATGCCACGGAAAATGTAGTTCGAGGTCACGCCACCACCAACAGTCCATTCCCAGGGGGAAACGACGGGAGCCGGAGGGGCCTTCTTGCCCTTGCCGAGGTCGGCAGCGGAAGCGGAAGTCACAGCGGCCAAAGCGGCAACGGCGGAGAGGAGGATCTTGGAGCTCATATTCGGTTTCACCTTGTTCACTAAGAAAGGTGACACGAAAATGTTAGGATGGGCCCCGAAAGACAAGACCGAATGGTTGGCAGACTGCCCTATTACTAGGCAATAGCAGCCTCTTTACACCGAGTATTGCGCTGCGTTGCAAAAATGCCACGGGCTTGGCTGTGAAATTGTCTCGAAATGGCACGGATATAAGTAATTTAGCCCGCAGCGACGCCTTTGCCAAAGACGCCTCAAATAATCAAAAAAGATGGGAACGAGTGGCGGAGAGGGAGGGATTCGAACCCCCGATAGGCTTGCACCTATGCCGCATTTCGAGTGCGGTGCTTTCAACCACTCAGCCACCTCTCCGGGTCGCAGGAAGGGGCTGTGGGCCGCCCTCCTTTTGTGGTTGGCGCGGGCAATAACATGGGGGCTGCCCCGCGACAAGCCGTGAAAGCCCAAAGCAGTGAGGGATCTCGGCTTGTTTTGGCGCTTTTGGACGCCCTGCGCTTGCGCCATGCCCGTTTATTCCGTAAATCAGCCCGGCGTTGCCCCTATGGCGGAACTGGTAGACGCGTCCGACTCAAAATCGGATTCCGCAAGGAGTGCTGGTTCGATTCCGGCTAGGGGCACCATTTCTACCAAAGCTTCAAATTTTGCCGTCAATCTTTTGTCAGGAATTTCCACTAACCTCTGGTTGATGGATGATTCGCTGCAACGCCTTTACCAAGCAATCCTCGCGGCCCGCGCGCAGGATCCGACAAGCTCGAAAACATCCAAACTGTTTCACGCTGGCATTGAGAAAATGGCGAAGAAACTCGCCGAAGAAGCTGTCGAGGTCGGGCTTGATGCCGTGCATATGCGGCGCGACCGCGTGATCCTGGAAAGCGCCGACCTGCTATATAATCTCGCTGTGCTCTGGGCCGAATGCGGCATCACACCGGAAGATGTGTCGCATGAAATCGCGCGGCGCGAAGAGCTCTACGGCATTGCTGAAAAATTACCGAAGACCAACAAGCGCGCGAAAACCGCGCGCCTGCGCCCTTTGCGCCTTGTGCCGCGCGGCTAATTTTATTTGTCCACAAAGCGCGCAAATTCCTGCACGACATTTTCATAGACGGGTCGCTTGAAGGGAATGATCATGGCTGGCAAATCAGCCATTGGCACCCACTTCCATGAATCAAACTCGGGCTTATGACCACCGGCTGGCGAGAGAATATTGATCTCGCTTTCGTCTCCCGTGAAACGAAGCGCAAACCATTTTTGCGTTTGTCCTGCATAGCGGCCCTTCCAGGCTTCTTGTGCAATATCGACAGGCAAATCGTAAGTGAACCAATCACTGGCTTCAGCCAGCAGCTTGACGCTGGTCACATTGGTCTCTTCCGCCAATTCACGCAAAGCCGCGAGATAAGGGTCTTCGCCAGCATCAATGCCGCCTTGGGGCATTTGCCACTCATGGCCTTGGGCCACATGTTCGCGCAAAGCTTTATTGGCGCGGCTGCCCACAAAAACCAGACCTTGCGCATTGATCAGCATAATGCCCACGCAAGGGCGATATTTCTTATCCGACATGGGGTGCTTTTACCGTGCGACTGTGCGCGCCGGTGCGGGAAACAGCGCCGACAGCGGCACGAGGGCGATTCCGCGTGCCTCGAGACCCTGTGCGAAACGCGCGATCCGGTCAACATGGGCCGGCACAGCAGGCGCAACGCCAATCGCCATACCCTTTTCGCGGGCCAGACTTTCTAGGCGCCGCAGAGCGGCATCCACGCCATCCGGCGTTGTCGCCTCAAGAGCGAGATCCGCGCGCAAGGAGGGCGCACCTGTGGCCAGCGCCAAAGCGGATGTGAGCGATTGGCGTGCTGTGCCATCGTCAAAGAACACAAGCCCGCGCTCGGCGACATTTTGTAAAAGCGGCAGCAAAGCCGATGTGCTCGCCATAAAGCGGCCACCCAAATAATTGGTGAGGCCGATATAGCCTTGAAAGCGGCTCATGTGCCAATCCAGCGCATCGCGATTGCGCTCGCGCGAGGCACTCGACATCAACCCGCGCGCGCCCAATTCCTGACTTGGCGCAAATCCCTCCATCGGCACTTGCAGCAGCAATTCATGTCCCGCCAGACGCGCTTGCTCGGCCTGATCCTCGATACGCGACGCATAAGGAGAATAAGCCAGCGTGATTGCCGGCGGCAAAATTTTCAGCGCTTGCGCGCTGGCTTGCGGATTGATGCCCATGCCATTGACGACAAGGGCGAGACGCGGCGCACCCGGCGGCAGACGCGCATCCCATGCTGCAGGGCGCGCATAAACATCGGCAGGACGCGCACCATCACGCGCTATGCGCGGCAAAGGACCGTGCGGACCTGATGCCACCAGACGCGCATCGGGCGCGGGTGAAAGAGCTGCTTGCGCACGCGTTTCTTGCGGGACCCGAATAACGATGGGCTCCGATCCCTCCGCGCCATTACGGCGAATGATTTTGACGTTTGAATCTTGATCTTGCGCAGAAGAAAGAATGCGCACGCCGGGCGAGACAGACACGAATGTATCCTCGTCCCCAGACGATAAAGCAGCAGACGGAAAATCCGGCACAGATATGCGCCGCGGCGGCGCATAATCGACATTCGCTGCAAGTGCAGGCACCGATGGTGGCGCCACACGGTCCGTCACGATGTAAAAAGCCACGAGACTTGCAGCAATAAAACCGATGCCCGACAACGCCAGCGCGCCCCATGCCATATCTCGCTCACGCGCAGGCGGCGCTTCTTTTGGCGCAGCCGGCGCATAGCCGAGCGGTTTGTTGAGATCGTCCACGCTCATGTACATCTCGGTAGGCTTGAAAAACCGGCTCTCGCCGGACGCCTGTTTTTTAAAAATGAATCAAAGGGCCCGACTACCGCTTGTCATGCCGGTCGCCGGGCCCTTTAAAATCGATCTCATACCCAGTGCAGCAGAATGGCTAAAAACCTCTGCGCGACAGACATTACTTGACGCTACGCTCGCCGGCCTTCGCAGGCTCGCTGGCTTGCGCCTTCACATAAGTGCCACGCAACATTTCGAACGCGGCCTTCAATTGCTTGTCATTCTTCGGATCCGGCGGCACGTAAGCTTGCGAACCGCTCTTCTCTTCTTCGCCATTCTTCAAATGGCCCTTGAGAGAGGCTTCGCCCTTCGTGTCATCCTTGCCCTTCAGCTCGTCAGGCACGTCCTGCAAAATCTGGATGTCGGGCTCAATGCCCTTGGCCTGAATGGATCGACCCGATGGCGTGTAATAACGCGCCGTTGTCAGACGCAGAGCGCCATTGGCCTGGCCAAGCGGAATGATCGTCTGCACCGAGCCTTTGCCGAAAGAGCGCGTGCCGACAATGGTTGCGCGCTTATGATCTTGCAAAGCACCTGCGACAATTTCAGACGCGGAAGCTGAACCGCCATTGATCAGAATGATGACCGGTTTGCCCTTCGAGAGATCTCCGGGGCGCGCATTATAGCGCTGCGTCTCATCCGCATTGCGGCCGCGCGTCGACACAATCTCGCCCTGGCTCAAGAAAGCATTGGACACAGCAATCGACTGATCGAGCAGGCCGCCGGGATTGTTGCGCAGATCAAGCACATAACCCTTGAACTTGTCGCCCGGCATATCAGCATTGAACTTGTTGATCGCCGACTTCACACCGTCATAGGTCTGTTCGTTGAACTGCGTGATACGGATATAGCCGATATCATCACCTTCCTGACGGAAGCGCACGGAGCGGATCTGAATCACCGCGCGCGTGATGGAAACCTCTTGGGCATCGCGTGCCGAGCCGCGCAGAATGGTGAGCTTAACCGGCGTATTCACCGCGCCACGCATTTTGTCGACAGCCTGATTGAGCGTCATGCCCTGCACGCTCTCGCCATCAATGGCAGAAATAATATCGCCCGACATAATACCCGCACGTGCGGCTGGCGTGTCGTCGATCGGCGTGACAACTTTGACCATGCCGTCTTCTTGCGTGACTTCAATACCAAGCCCGCCGAACTCGCCGCGCGTCTGCACCTGCATGTCGCGGAAGCTTTTCGCATCCATATAGCTGGAATGGGGATCGAGCGATGTGAGCATGCCCGAGACAGCTGCTTCGATCAGCTTTTGCTCGTTGGGCTTTTCGACATAATCGGAGCGGATTTTCTCAAAGACATCGCCAAAGAGATTGAGGTTCTTGTAGGTGTCCGAGACGGCCGCATTGGCCGCGCCCGAGAAAAACACATGCGTTTGCGTGCCGACCAAAACAGTCGAGGCACCCAAAGCCGCACCCAACATGACGAGCGAAATCTTGCGCATTACCCGCGAACCTTTTCCAGCTCGGCCTTTGCCCACCATGGGCCCGGATCGATGGCCGTTCCGTCTTTTCTGAATTCAACATAGAGAATGGGCTGCGAAGCGCCAAGAGCAGATGCTGTCGCAAGTGCTGTTCTAGCCGATCCATCGCCCATGGTCGCCACCGGCTCCCCGGCCAGCACGAATTGGCCGACGTCGACGCTGATCCGCTCCATGCCAGCCAGAACAACATAGTAGCCACCGCCCGCATTGATGATCAAGAGTTGGCCATAAGTGCGGTAAGGCGCAGAAAAGGCCACCCAGCCATCGGCAGGTGAGGCGACAGGGACACCGGGGCGGGTTGCCAGCGACAGGCCTTTTTCTGTCCCACCAATCCCGTCAGATGCGCCGTAAGCCTTGATAATCTTTCCCGAAACAGGAATCGGCAACAGGCCCTTGGCATCGGCAAAGGCGATCTTGGGCGCCAGGCGCGCCGGATCACTAAAGGGCATGGAGGCCGCAAGCGGATTGCGCGCTTGCGCGGCATCGGCTGCCTTGGCTTCCTTTGCGCCACGGCCTGCGGCGGCTATTTCCGTTTCGGAACGTAAAATCAGCTCTTTGAAATCTGATGATTGCTTGGCGAGCTCCAACAGACGCTGGCGTTGTTCAGCCAGTTTCTGCTCTGTGTCTTTGAGCGAGATTTGCCGAGCTGCCATCAGGGTGGCGAGCTTTTCATTGTCGCGCACAAAGGCCTGCGCTTCGGCTGCCATTCGCTCTTTTTCTTGCGCAATAGTCTTGCGCAGCTCAACCAGATCATTGAGGTCGCTCGCCAGAGATTGTGCTTCCGAGCGCAATTCGGGAAGCACGGCGCCCAGCATCATGGCCGTGCGTATCGAGCGCAAAGCATCTTCCGGCGAGGCCAGAACAGCTGGCGGTAAGCCGCGCCGCATGCGTTGCAAGACAGCGAGAACTTCAGCCAAAACAGCGCGGCGGCTGTCCAAAGATTTGCGAATAGCAGCTTCGCTTAAACTGGCGACATCCAGCCGCTTTTCAATCTCGGCCATGCGGGCCTGCGTTTGGCGCATTTTCGAATTGGTTTCGATGAGTGCCGCATTGAGCCGCGTGCGATCCATGCGAATGGCTTCGGCCTCAGTCTCCAAAGCGCGGCGGCGCTCGTCAGCGGCGCGCAATTCGGTCTCAACCACCTTGGGGTCACGCGGAGGCGTCTGCGCGAGCGCTGGCAGGGCTGCGGCCAGAAGCCACAAACCCGCACCGGAAAAAGCCAGAGCTGCGCGGTTTCGAATCATGAGGTCCAGCATAGGCACGACAAAGACGGCCGCAACGAGGCGAATTTATACGCGATGATAGGGATGGCCCGAAAGAATCGTGATGGCCCGGTAGATTTGCTCTGTCGCCATAATCCGGACCAGCTGGTGCGGCCAGGTCATGGCGCCAAAAGCCAGAACCAAAGAGGCTTTGGCACGCAGGTCAGGGTCAATCCCGTCAGCCCCGCCAATCAGCAAAGCATAGGCTGGTGTTCCGGCATCACGCGCGGCTGCCATGTCGGCAGCAAAGGCTTCGCTGCCCATGGCCTTGCCGCGCTCGTCGAGCACGATGAGGCGGGCGCCTGCGGGAATATTTGATGTGAGGAGGCGCGCTTCCTCGGCCTTACGGTCTTCGGGGCGTCGTGCGCGCGATTCATCCGCCTCGCGCATCTCCACACCGGTCAAGCCGACGCTGCGCGCCGAGCCTTGCGCCCGCTCAAGATAACGCGCGCAAATTTCTCTCTCCGGGCCGGCCTTCAACCGCCCGATGGATGCGAGATGGATGCGCAAGCAGCACGAACCATCGCGCGATCAAGCGCGACGATCAGCCTTCTGCTCGGCTGGACGATCTCCGCCCCACATTTTCTCCAGATTGTAAAACTGGCGAACTTCGGGGCGGAAAAGATGGACGATCACGTCGCCCGCATCGACCAGCACCCAATCGCAATGAGGCAGGCCTTCGACGCGTGGCGCCTGAAAGCCCTCTTCTTTGCAACCCTTCATGACGCGATCAGCGATCGCATTCACGTGGGTCGTCGAACGCCCGGTTGCGATGATCATCGCATCGGCGATTGACGTTTTGCCGTGAAGGTCAATGGAGAGAACATCTTCAGCCTTCGCATCATCGAGGCTGTTCAAGATGTTACGTACGAGCTTGCCGGTATCGGGTTCAGCCTGAACACGAACCGGTTGGAGCAAAGTTTCGCCTGCTCCGGCTTGGACCGCGGATGTCAGAGCCTGTTTCTCCTTTGTGCCGCGCGACGCGCGACGCACTGTCAATGTGGGCGACTTCGCCATTTTATTCAACTCTTCTCTTCAGAGGGGGGATTGGCCAATCGACGCAGGCTGAGTGGAGGAAAGCTCCACCCCCGCACGACGCAATTCGGTGGAAGAGGTTTCCGACCGACGACCATGCAAAAAGATAAAGGCGGGAGTGCGTGCACGTGCCAAAAGCCGCGCCTCATTCTCGCTATAGCGGTAACGCGCCAGAAATTGCCCGGCACGGCTGTGAACAGCCTTGAGTGTTGAGCCCGGACGATCAATGACCGCAACTGGCACAAGATTGGCAATCTCTCGCCAATGCTGCCAGCGATGGAATTGTGCGAGATTATCAGCACCCATCAGCCAAACAAAATCCACACCCGGACAACGGCGTGTCAGATAAGAGATCGTGTCATAGGTATAGCGCGTGCCGATCTCGGCTTCGAAACCCGTGATGTCGATCTGCGGATGATCGCCCATGCGGCGCGCGGCTTCCATGCGCGCAGCCAAAGGCGGAAGGCCAGCATTTTCCTTGAGCGGATTGCCCGGCGTAACAATCCACCAGACGCGATCAAGGCGAAGCCTGGACAAAGCCATGCGGCTCACCAGCAAGTGACCATCATGCGGGGGATTGAACGAGCCTCCAAACAGACCGATACGCATGCCTTGGCTGTGCGGCGGCAGCTGGGCTGGCAGACGCGGAGCACCCTTCGCCGCGATGAAACGCGGTGGCTTTGCAGAGCGCAGTGCTGGTCGCGGCGCGGGAATGGTCACGGACGTGTCTGGCCGTTACCGCGCACGCGGTATTTGAACGAGCATAATTGTGCCAGACCCACAGGCCCGCGCGCATGCATGCGACCTGTGGCAATGCCGATCTCAGCACCAAAACCAAACTCACCGCCATCGGCAAATTGCGTCGAGGCATTGTGCATGACAATGGCCGAGTCGACTTCACTCAAAAAGCGTTCGGCCGCAGCCTTGTCTTCTGTGACGATGCAATCGGTATGATGCGAGCCATGCGTCTCGATGTGATCAATCGCTGCATCTAGCCCGTCGACGACTCGGCAAGCGATGATGGCATCGAGATATTCGAGCTTCCAATCTTCTTCGCTGGCCGGCACGACGCGCGCGTCCGCTGTGAGCGTCACGGCATCACCACGCACTTCGCATTTTTCATCGAGCAGCATTTTGACCAACGGGCCAAGATGGGTTGTCGCAACGGCTTGATCGACAAGCAAAGTCTCGGCAGCCCCGCAGATGCCGGTGCGACGCAATTTGGCATTGCGCAAAATGGTCTTGGATTTTTCGAGATCGGCAGCGGCATGAATATAGACATGCACAATGCCCTCGAGATGGGCGAAGACCGGTACGCGCGCTTCATCCTGCACGCGCGCGACCAGGCTCTTGCCACCGCGTGGCACAATCACATCGAGCGTGCCGCCGAGGCCCTTGAGCATTTCGCCCACTGCCGCACGATCCTTGACGGGCACGCGCGAAATGGCGGCTTCCGGCAGACCCGCTTCGCGCAGACCTTGCACGAGACATTCGTGAATGAGGGCTGATGAATGAAGCGAGTCAGAACCGCCGCGCAAAATGCAGGCATTACCAGCCTTCAGGCACAAAGCGCCCGCATCAGCCGTCACATTGGGGCGGCTTTCGTAGATCACGCCAATGACGCCGAGCGGCGTTGAGATGCGCTCGATCTTGAGGCCATTGGGGCGATCAAAAGTCTCGAGCAATTTGCCGACAGGATCAGGCAGATCGACAATGGCATCCACGCCTTTTGCCATTGCTACAATGCGGGCGCTATCCAGCAAAAGACGATCCAGCATAGCTTTGGTCGCGCCAGCCGCCTCAGCGGCCTGCATATCTTTTTTATTCGCCGCAATAATATCAGCCGAGCGTGCGCGCATGGCGGCAGCCGCTGCACGCAAAGCCTTGTCCTTCACGTCACGTGAGGCAAGCGCTACCGCGCGCGCTGCTTGACGAGCGTCGCGGCCCAGAGCTGTCATCAAGGCAGGGACATTGTTATGATCAAGAGACGCTGTCATGTCTTTCACTCGCTCCCGAGTGCCATATCATCGCGATGGATCATTTCAGCCTGACCCGGCACGCCCAGAATTTCTTCGATCTCGCGCGAATTATGGCCTGCAATGCGCGCTGCTTCCACTGCATCATAAGCAACAAGTCCGCGGCCAATCTCAGCGCCACGCGCATCACGAATGACGATGCAATCGCCACGCGCAAAAGCGCCTTCTAGCTTCACGACACCTGCCGGCAAGAGGCTCGCCCCTGCCAGAAGAGCCTTCGCCGCACCTGCATCAATATGCACCGTGCCGCGCGGCTCTAGCGAACCCGCAATCCATTTCTTGCGCGCTGTGACCGGATTGGACGGCGTCAAGAACCAAGTGCAACGACCGCCATCGGCAATGCGCTTCACCGGATTGATCACGCGACCATCGGCGATCACCATATGCGTGCCGCCGGTGGTCGCAATCTTTGCCGCTTCAATCTTGGTGCGCATGCCACCACGCGACATTTCGCTCGCAGCTCCGCCCGCCATGCCTTCGATCTCGGCCGAGATGCGCGGCACTACGGGGATCAATTCGGCTTTCGGATCTTCATGCGGGGGCGCTGTATAGAGCCCGTCAATATCAGACAGCAGCACCAGCAAATCGGCACTGGCCATAGTCGCGACACGCGCGGCCAAGCGGTCATTGTCGCCGTAACGAATTTCGGTTGTTGCGACTGTGTCATTTTCATTGATCACAGGCACAGCGCGCAATTCGAGCAATTTGCCTATTGTCTCGCGCGCATTGAGATAGCGCTGGCGCTCTTCCGTATCATTCAGCGTGACAAGAATTTGCCCCGCCGTCATGCCACGTGCGCCCAAAACTTCCGACCATGTGCGCGCCAAAGAAATCTGGCCGACAGCCGCTGCCGCCTGACTTTCTTCCAGACGCAGCGAGCCTTTCGGCAATTTCAAAACCGTTCGGCCGAGCGCAATCGAGCCTGAGGAGACCACCAGCACATCACAACCATCGCGATGCAGACCCGCAATATCTTCTGCCAAAGCTTCCAGCCAGTCGCGTTTCAGCGCGCCCTGCGCGTGATCAACGAGCAGAGACGAGCCGACTTTCACAACGATGCGGCGGAAGTTTTTGAGAGAAGGCAGGGTCGTCACGTCGCAGTCCTCACGGATGCCAGGCGTCTTGCACTTTGGGTGCATCAGCTTCACGCGCCGCATCAATGATACGCACGAGATCACGCAAAGTATCTGTCACGCCCAAACGCGTGGCCGCAGACAGGATCACGGGGGTCTTGCGCTTCTCGCCTTCAGCGAGCGGCGGGCCAGCCGTGCGGATTGCGCGCTTCAAACGCTCCATCTGCTTTTTCAATGTCTCTTCATCAACCGTGTCGCATTTCGAGAGCGCGACAATCTCGGCCTTATCGGAAATGCCATGTTCATAGGCTTCCAATTCATGCCGCACGGTTTTGTAGGCTTCGCCCGCATGCTCACCACCCGCATCGACCAGATGCAAGATCACGCGGCAGCGTTCAATGTGGCCCAAGAAGCGATCACCCAGACCATGGCCTTCATGCGCGCCTTCAATCAGGCCCGGAATATCGGCGAGCACAAATTCGCGCCCGTCAGAATTCACCACGCCAAGATTGGGATGCAATGTCGTGAAGGGATAATCAGCGATCTTCGGCTTGGCAGCCGAGACGCTCGCGAGAAAAGTCGACTTCCCAGCATTGGGCAGACCAACGAGCCCCGCATCAGCGATGAGTTTCAATCGCAACCAGATCGTCAGTTCTTTGCCGACCTGACCGGGATTGGCGCGACGCGGTGAGCGATTGGTTGAAGTGGTGAAATGCAAATTGCCGAAGCCGCCATTGCCGCCGCGTGCAATCACCACGCGCTGACCGACTTCTGTCATATCGGCAATCAGCGTCTCGCCATCTTCTTCATAGATCTGCGTGCCGACCGGCACTTTCAAAGTCGCATCATCGCCTTTGCCGCCGGCGCGATTGCGGCCCATGCCATGCATGCCGGTCTTGGCTTTGAAATGCTGCAGAAAGCGATAGTCGATCAGCGTGTTCAGACCGTCGACGCAGATCGCGACAACATCCCCGCCCCGGCCGCCATCGCCGCCATCGGGTCCGCCGAATTCGATAAATTTTTCGCGCCGGAATGACACGCAGCCCGCGCCGCCGTCACCGGAGCGCACGTAGATGCGGGCCTGATCAAGGAATTTCATAACTTTTACCTATCCGAGCGCAGGGCGCGGAGCAATGGAAAGACCCGCAACGGCATGCGTTGCGGGTCATGAGGGTTAATGCGGCAGCCGATTTTTAAGCAGCGACCCGCGGCCAGGCGATCCGACTGGCCGCTTGCGACCGGTCCTGAAGCCAGGCCGCACGCGAGATGCGGCAAAGCCCGTCGGCCCCTGCTGGCGGGAAACCGCTAGAGGCCAGAGCTTTGGCGCCAGCTGAGGGCGTTTCAACCTCCTGCGCAGCACTCAGCACGAAAGCCATATCGAGAATGGCCTCGATCGCCTCACGCATGAGCCCCTGCCCCCGATGGGTCTGCCCCAGCCAATAGGCCAGAACCAAAGTGGCCCCGTCACCTTTGGCCTGCACGCCGGCCATGCCGAGAAAGGCCGAAGGCGAGCGGCGCGGTGCGAGCGCCAGAACAATTCCCTCGCCTTGCGTATTGGCGCGCCGCGCGCCGATGACAAAATCATCTGCGGCATGGGCATCGAAAGGCGCCTGCAAACAGGAGGCTTGTTTCATGACCTCCTGATCCGAGGCGAGTTGGACGAGATCACGCGCATCTACGGCGCGCGGCCAGCGCAGCCAGAGGCGGGCAGTCTCGATCCGGAACACGTCGTCACGGGTCAGTTCTGGAAACATGGAACAACTCCAGTCCTTAGATACGACGAAGGGGAAGCGGTCTCCCGCTTCCCCCGGTCTTCCCCTTATGGGGGATCGGACTGGTCCGAATCTTTCAGGGCTTTGCCCTTTTCGATCCTTGAGGTTTGAAGAACCTGTCCACCGGGTCTCGCGAGAGATGGTGGAGGTCTTCGTCAAACCACCACCGTTATTCGGCTGCCTGCGCTTGCGGCAGAACTTCTACGTAAGCGCGACCATTCGCCTTTTTGAGGAAATGGACTTTGCCATCCGTCAAAGCGAAGAGCGTGTGGTCGACACCCATGCCGACATTCTTGCCGGGGTGCCATTTCGTGCCGCGCTGACGCACGATGATGTTGCCGCCGATGACAGCTTCACCACCGAACTTCTTCACGCCAAGACGACGACCGTCTGAGTCGCGGCCGTTGCGGGATGAGCCGCCTGCCTTCTTGTGAGCCATTGATCTGCTCCAACCTTTAGAGCCAGCGGATTGTTCCGTGGCTGAAGTGAAATCTCTTGAACCTTTTATATTACAAAAAGGCCCGTTTTGGAACCGATCCGCGCGATTAGTTCGCGGCGATACCGGTGATGCGCACGATGGTCAGATCCTGACGGTGACCACGCTTACGCTTCGAATTCTTACGACGACGCTTCTTGAAAGCGATGACCTTGGGGCCACGCTCCTGAGCGACGATTTCAGCCGAGACCTTGGCGCCGGCAACCGTAGGGGCGCCAACGTTCATTGTCTCGCCATCGACGAGCATGAGCACTTCATCGAACGTCACTTTGTCGCCGGGCGCGCCAGCGAGTGTCATGACGGTAATCTTGTCTTCGGCGGCAACCTTGTACTGCTTGCCGCCGGTTTTGATGACTGCGAACATCGTTTTATCCTCGTGTTCATCTCCGACTCTGCCCGAGGGTTGACCCTCGTGGCGGTCGGCTTCTTTGCAGATTTGCAAACCAGCGAATGTTGCTCCGAGCCGCCACCCCGCCCGGAAAACCCGAGACCAAAAGGCCAACGAAAAACGCGGCCTTGAAAAGACCGCGCGCCGAAGCAGGGGTTCTATAGGGGGATCAGAGGGGAAGAGTCAAACGGGAAAGGCGGCTGTGACAGCGCGCTTTCGGAATTGAACCTGCTGTGGGGCCGAAAAATCAGGAAAAAATACCTATGCCTCTCACCTCTGGCTTTTCAATTGACGTTCCCCGCCAAGGCCGTCATTGCGAGCGGAGCGAAGCAACCCAGAGCCTCACGTGGTGCCCCTGGGTTGCTTCGCCTTCGGCTCGCAATGACGGATGCAAGGCATGACCTGGCTCACCTATCTGACCGCCGCCTTTTTCGAGATCGCCGGATGCTTCGCCTTCTGGTCTTGGCTACGCCATGACAAGCCCGCCCTTTGGCTGGCCCCCGGCATCGCCTGCCTGATCGCCTTTGCTGCCCTCCTCACCCGCATCGAGACGGATGCGGCAGGCAGAGCCTTTGCGGCCTATGGCGGCATTTATATTGCCGCCTCTCTGGTTTGGCTTTGGCTGGTGGAAGATGTACGCCCAGACAGATTTGACCTGATAGGTGCCACGCTCTGCATCTTGGGGGCAGCCGTGATCGTCTTGGCGCCTCGCGCCGCCTGACGATCTACCTTGCTTGCGCCAACCCCGCGATGGTAACGCTGCCCCATGTTCAAGAAACTCTACCATTGGACTCTCTCACTCGCTGAAAGCCCGCGCGCCACATTCGCGCTGGGCACCGTGTCCTTTGCCGAGAGCTCTTTCTTTCCCATACCGCCCGACGTCATTCTTCTGCCCATGGCTTTGGCAAAGCCACAGCGCGCGCTTTTCTATGCGCTGATCTGCACACTCACTTCAGTCGCGGGCGGCATATTGGGCTATGCGATCGGCTGGTTTCTGTGGGACCCGTGGGTGCAGAATATTTTTTTCAGCCTCGGCTGGGGCGGACATATTGCCACGATCAAAACCGCCTATGCGCAATGGGGCTGGGCTTTCATTCTGATCAAAGGGCTGACGCCCATTCCCTATAAAATCGTCACGATCCTGTCGGGCGCACTGGATTATAATTTTGCGCTCTTCGTCATCCTGTCACTGATCACGCGCGGCGCGCGCTTCTTTCTGCTGGCCGGACTGCTCAACAAATTCGCTGGCCCGATCAAAACTTACATTGATGAGTTTCGATGGACGGTTGCGCGCGTCGCTTTCACACTTGCGCTGATCTCATGCGCCACCATTGCAGGCGCATGGATTTTTGAAGCCTTCGGCTATCTGCCCTGCGAGCTCTGCCTCAAACAGCGCATCGCTTATTATATCGGCGTGCCGCTGGCCGTTGTCACTACTCTGCTCGCCAGCAAGAACATCCCGGCAGCGCGCGCACTCCTCTATGCGTCTGCATTGCTCTGGTTCGGAAGCGCGCTGTTTGGTGTTTATCATTCGGGCGTCGAATGGGGCTTTTGGCCAGGCCCCACCGCCTGCACAGGCTCAGGTGCCAGCGCCAGCGACATGGACATGTTCATGAAGCAATTGCAGACGACGCAAGTCGTGCAATGCGATAAAGTTGCCATCCGTATTTTCGGTCTGTCGCTGGCCGGATGGAACGCCGTGATTTCTTCAGTACTTTGCACGCTCAGCATTTTGGGGGTGCGATCAAAAACGATTTAATGGAGATTAATTATGTTTGAAAAATTCTTTAAATCTTTCCAACCAAAACAAGAACCCAGTGTCGATCTTGCGAAACTATTTCGTGCTGCAGCAGAGGGTGAACAAATCGCCGCTCTTCAAAGAGCTATCTCAACAATCAAAGAGAAGCCGGATGAAATAAGCAGCGACGATTTTGCGGGATGGGCGTCCTTTGTTCTGACAGACGAAGTCCGCAGAAAGCTTGGTATGAATATTAGAGATGATGACGATCTCTATTGCTTGGGAATTGCAGCTTTTGTTTTTTCAAACCACTTCTCTTCCATCATGCAAACTAACTTTGAAATGGCAACATTTCTGGCGCTGATAAAGCTAACAAAATCCCCAGACGAACTGATCCGCTCACACCCAGCTATCGCGAATTCATATAACAAAATGACGGTGGAGAATTCTAAGGCTATAAAAATATTGGGCCAGCGCTGTGCGTCTTGGGTTCAGAATCCCGGACCCAATACATTGGACGATATAGTGTCTCTGCTCAAAATTTTTAGGGAGCACACAAGCGAAACAGGTTAAGCCTCGTCGTCGAGCGCGAGGCGCGCGCGGGCGCGCAGCTTTTCTGTTTCCGATTTCAACTGACCGCAAGCCGCCAGAATATCGCGGCCGCGCGGCGTGCGCACGGGGCTCGCATAACCCGCATTGAAAACAATGTCGGAGAAAGTCTCGATCGTCTCCCAATCGGAACATTCATATTGCGCGCCGGGCCACGGATTGAACGGGATCAGATTGATCTTGGCCGGAATGCCTTTCAGCATCCGAACCAATTCGCGCGCTTCCTTTGGTGAATCATTCACGCCCTTCAGCATCACATATTCAAAGGTGATGCGGCGCGAATTGGCCGCGCCCGGATAATTGCGGCACGCATCCAGCAAATCTTTGAGCGGATATTTTTTGTTCAGCGGCACAAGCTTGTTGCGCAGCTCGTCATTGGTCGCATGCAATGAAATTGCCAACATGGTGCCCGATGTTTCGCCGAGCGGTGCAATTTGCGGAACAACGCCTGATGTCGACACAGTGATGCGGCGCTTCGACAAAGACAGACCTTCACCATCGGTCAGCACGCCAATCGCATCATTCACTTCGTCGAAATTATAGAGCGGCTCGCCCATGCCCATGAAGACAATGTTGGAGACAGGGCGCACACCTTCGCCAACAGGAATGAGGCCACCATCTTCGGGACGCTCGAGACCGGGAAAATCGCCCAGCATGTCGCGCGCGACAATCAGCTGCTGCACAATCTCTTGCGCCGTCAGATTGCGCACGAGTTTCTGTGTGCCCGTGTGGCAGAAGGTGCAGGTCAGCGTGCAGCCGACTTGGGACGAGATGCACAAAGTGCCGCGATCACTCTCGGGAATATAGACGCATTCGATTTCTGCGCCCTTGTCCTTGGCATCAACGGGCGGCAGACGGATCAGCCATTTGCGCGTGCCATCGAGCGACAATTGCGCAGCGACGACTTGCGGGCGATCGAGCGTATAGGTTTCTGCAAGCTTGGCGCGCAAAGCTTTCGAGACATTGAGCATGACATCGAAAGACGTGGAGCCTTGATAATAAATCCAATGCCAGAGCTGGCCGACCCGCATGCGCCGTTCGCGCTCGGGCACGCCAATGGCCGCCAAAGCATCCGCCAATTGCGCGCGCGTTTTGCCCACCAGCGAAGGGCGGGCATCGGGATCAAAAATGGCGGAGCTCTCATTCATGGGCGGGCTCATAGCAGTTTTTTCCCGTCATTGCGAGCGCAGCGAAGCAACCCAAGGGCCTCACGCGCAGCTCTGGTTTGCTTCGCTTCGCTCGCAATGACGGCGTTAGATTTTGCGCTCTTCCACTTTCAGCGCATCCGCCAGCCGCATCTTGGCTGAGCCGGGCTGCAATGGCTTTTGCTGGCTCTGATGCGGCGCCCAGCCTGACACCCAGACAAATTCAAATGTCGCACGCAGACGACCATCGGGATCGGCAAAGCGTTGCTGATAAATTTCTGCTGCTTTCATCAAGACCGCGCGGCGCAGCGGCCGGCGATCACGCGCAACCAAAGCATTGGTCGCGCCCATGGCGCGCAGATCACGCAAGAGCCCGAACATGGATGAATAGCGCACCGTGATCGTATCGCTATCGGTCACCGGCAAAGCAAAGCCTGCTCGCTGCAACAGGCCGCCCATATCACGCAAATCAGCAAAAGGCGCGACGCGCGGCGAGGTTCCGCCCATGATGCTTTCTTCGGCCTCTGCAAAAGCCAGACGCAATTCCTGCAAAGATTGCCCGCCAATCAGACAGCCGATGAACAGGCCATCGGGCGCGAGCGCGCGGCGGATTTGAATGAGCGCACCGGGCAGATCATTCACAAATTGTAGCGCGAGCGCAGAAACGACGAGATCAAAGGCATTTTCGGGAAATGGCAGGGCTTCTTCATCCACCACCATGCCCGTCCACGGACCCTCGCCGAGCGCAGCCGCAACGGGCGCGGCGCGCACCAGTTTTTCAGGAGCGCGCGCTGCCATCAATGTGGCGAGTGCTTGTGTCGGTGTGCCGAGATCGAGAATACGCGGAAATGGGCGCAAGACCGCCGACAGGCGATCCACAAAATCACCCGCCACATGATCCACCAGAAAACCCGCCGCGCCTTGCGCATGAGCGCGCGCGAGACGGGCGCGCAAAAGCGCGCGGTCGAAAACGAGATGGGCGGGCGTATTCATGGGCCGCCTTATAACGCCGTCATTGCAAGGAGCGCCAGCGGCTCGCAATGACGGTGAAATGGGGTTAGCTTTTGCTCCATGCGGCTCGTCTCATTTCTTCTGGATCGCATCTACCCGCCGACCTGCCTCGCCTGCCGTGCGGGCGTGGAGGAAGCCGGCACGCTTTGCCCTGCCTGCTGGTCGGCCATGCCCTTTATCGAACGGCCCTTTTGTGAGCGGCTGGGCCTGCCCTTCTCGCAAGAGCTCGGCCCCGGCCTCATTTCGCCTGCAGCAGAAGTGAATCCGCCCGTCTTTGCCCGCGCCCGTGCGGTTGCCCGCTATGATGGCCCCGCCCGCACCCTGACGCGCCGCCTCAAATATGCTGATCGGCTCGACCTTGCCCCCGCCATGGGCCGATGGATGGCGCGCGCCGGGGCCGAACTCATTGCCGAATCCGACGCCATCCTGCCCGTGCCGTTGCACCGCGGGCGGCTCTGGCGGCGGCGCTTCAATCAGGCGGCCCTGCTCGCCCATCATGTTGCGCGCCACACAGGCCGCCCCTGCGAGACGGGCTGGCTCACCCGCATCAAGCGCACCCGCCCGCAAGTGGGCCTTACCCGCGAGGAGCGCGCCAACAATCTGCAAGGCGCCTTTCACCTGAGCGCGGAGGCTGCCGGCCAGATCGCAGGCGCCCGCCTGCTGCTCATCGATGATGTGCTGACCACGGGCGCGACACTGAATGCCTGCGCGCGGGCGCTGATGAAGGCGGGTGCGGCCCGCGTCGATGCGCTCACCTTTGCACGGGTTGTGACGGGGGCGTGACAGACCATATAAGAGGGCTCGATTGATCAGGACGAGCCCCATGCCAACCGTCACCATCTACACCAAAGCCACCTGCGGCTATTGCGCCGCGGCCAAAGCGCTTTTGAAATCCAAAAATGTGGTCTTCGACGAAATTCCTGTCGATGGCGATGTTGCCAAGCAGGAAGAAATGACCAAGCGCGCCAATGGCGGCTGGACCGTGCCGCAGATTTTCATCGGCACCAAACATGTCGGCGGCTGCGATGATCTGCATGCGCTTGAGCGCACGGGCGAACTCGACCCGCTGCTGAAGGGCTGAAGCAAACAGATGATCAAATATGCGCTGATCTGCGAAGCGGATCATGAATTTGAAAGCTGGTTTCCCGACAGCGCCTCTTACGACAAGCAGGTGAAGCGCGGACTCGTGACCTGCCCCGTTTGCGACAGCGCCAAAATCTCCAAAGCCATTATGGCGCCCAATGTTGCGCGCAAAGACAAAGACCGCGTCATCGCCGCCGACAATGACGATACACCACCCGTGCCAGCCGCCCCCGCGCCGCAAAACATTGCGCTGCTCGATGAACAGCAGCAGCAATTGCGCGGCATGATCCGCGAGCTGCATGAAAAGATTGTCGCCAACACGGATGATGTCGGCGAAAACTTTCCCGAAGAAGCGCGCAAAATGCATGACGGCGAAACGCCCGCGCGTTCCATTCGCGGCAAGGCCAGTTTTGAAGAAGCACGCGAATTGCTGGAAGACGGCATTCCCGTTCTGCCCATTCCCGATCTGCCGGAAGAACGCAATTGAGCGCGCTCACCGAGGCTGAAAATGTCTATGGCGCGCCGCCGCTCGAACTTTGCGGCGACACATCGCGCCTGCCGCAATTCTCACCACTCATGCCCGGCGCGCAGGATTTGCACGAGGCAGCGCCCGCCTCACTCGGGTCCCTCACCATGCTCGCCCCGCCCGGCACCATCGAGCGCCGCTATACGCTGGCGCTGGCGCTGCGCGCTCTCAAACCTGACGCCACACTCACCGCACTCGCGCCCAAAGACAAAGGCGGCACGCGGCTCGCTGGCGACATGGAAGCGCTCGGCTGCACCTTCCATGAAAGCGCAAAACGCCATCACCGCATTTGCGTGACGCAAGGCGGCGGCGATGCGAAAGCCATTGCGCAAGCGATTGCAGACGGCGCGCCGCGCTTTGATGAGGAGCTGGGGCTGTGGACGCAGCCTGGCGTGTTCAGCTGGAACCGCATTGATCCGGGCAGCGCGCTGCTCATGAATCATCTGCCCGATTTTTCCGGACGCGGCGCTGATCTGGGTGCCGGGCTTGGCGTACTTGCGCATGGTGTGCTCGCCTCGCCGCAAGTGACAGAACTCACGCTCATCGAATTGGATGCGCGCGCTATTGCCTGCGCCAAGCGCAATGTCACCGATGCGCGCGTACACTTTCTGCAAGCCGATGTGCGCAAGCTCAATGCGCCCACACTCAAGGCGCTTGATTTCATCGTCATGAACCCGCCCTTTCATGATGGCGGCGCGGAAGATAAATCCCTCGGCCAGTCCTTCATCAAAACTGCCGCTGGCCTGCTCAAAAAAGGCGGGCGTCTGTATTGCGTGGCCAACCGCCACCTGCCTTATGAAAGCGTGCTGAAAGAGAATTTCCGCCGCGTGACCATGTTGGCGGAAGGCGCGGGTTTCAAAATTTACGAGGCGCTCGCGTGAGCAAAGTGGCGAATGTCCGGCTCGACAAGCTGCTCGCCAATCTGGGCTATGGCTCGCGCCGAGAGATCGCCATGCTCGCGCAAGCGGGACGCTTTCTGCTCGATGGCGCACGCATTGCCCGCGTCGACGAGCGCATTGCGCTTGAGCCTGATCTGCCCGCGCGTCTCACTTACAAAGGCGAAGAGCTGGACCCTTTGCCCGGCTGCGTGGTGATGATGCACAAGCCGCTCGGCGTCACCTGCTCGCACAAGGAAGCGGGGGAACGCGTCTATTCGCTGCTGCCCGATCGCTGGCAACGCCGCGACCCGCCTTTTTCCACCGTCGGGCGCCTCGACAAAGAGACATCGGGCCTGTTGCTCCTCACCGACGATGGCGCCTTTCTGCACAATGTGATTTCGCCCAAGCGCAACATCGCCAAAAAATATCGCACCACACTCGACCGCCCTTTGCGCGGCGATGAAGTGAAAGTTTTTGCCGCGGGTAGGATGATGCTGGAAGGCGAAAAAACCCCGCTCCTGCCAGCCGTGCTGGACGTCGTGTCAGAACGCGAAGCGGTGCTGACGATCACGGAAGGCCGCTACCACCAAGTGCGCCGCATGTTTGCGAGCGTCGGCAACCACGTGGTGAGCCTGCACCGCGAAGCGATTGGCGGGCTGGTGCTGCCGGAAGATTTGGAGCCGGGCGAGTTTATGGTTTTGGGGGAAGAGGAGAAAGCCGCCATCTTCGGCTAGCCCTGTCGTTACGAGTGAAGTCGTGCAATCCGGAAGCACCGTGTTAGGCCTCTGGGTTGCTTCGTCGCTACGCTCCTCGCAATGACGGCGGAAAAATTTCAAACCCTGCCCGTCATTGCGAGCGCAGCGAAGCAACCCAGAGCCACCGCGAAATCTCTGGCTTGCTTCGGACCTAACGCCCCAAGCAAGGGCAGAGCGGCTTAAGCGAAGGTCTCGTACAAATCGAGCCAGCGTGGATTCGTCTCTTCGATCAATTTGAGTTTTGCTTTGCGCGATCCGGCTTTGATCTGTTTCTCGCGGGCAATAGCCTCGTCTATGCGGGCGTAACCCTCGTACCAGACGAGATAAATGCAATTGTAACGCGCTGAAAAGCCGCCCTTGGTTTTTGTGCGATGTTCAAAGACGCGGCGCGCGAGATCGGATGTCACGCCGGTGTAAAGCGTGCCATTGCGCTGGCTGGCCATGATGTAGACGGCGGGCTCTCGCATGATGCGAGGTTACGCATTGCGCTTTTTCGCGCCACCAACCGAACGGTTGCTCTGGGTTGCTTCGCTACGCTCGCAATGACGGTGGAAGGGCTTCGGCTTAAACCCGCCGCCCCACACACATATAATTCACATCCACATCCCGCGATTGCGACCACGTATCGCGTATGGGATTGTAAACAACGCCTGCCACATCAAACACATCGACACCGCCAGTCGCCATGGCTTCTTCCAGCTCTTGCGGTGTCACAAATTTTTCCCATTGGTGCGTGCCCTTGGGCACCCAGCGCAGCACATATTCGGCGCCCACGATCGCGAGCGCGAAAGATTTCAGCGTGCGGTTGAGGGTCGCCATGAAGAGCAAGCCATCGGGCTTCATCAGGCTGGCGCAGGTTTTCACGAAGGCGCGCATGTCGGTGACGTGCTCCACCACTTCCATGGCGGTGACGACATCAAAACGTGCGCCCTCGGCGACCAAATCTTCGGCTGTCACCGCGCGATAGGTCACTTGCGTGCCCGTCTCATCCGCGTGGGCTTGCGCAATCTGGATATTGCCGGGTGCGGGGTCGATGCCCGTGACGTCGGCGCCAAGGCGCGCGAGGGGTTCGGCGAGGATGCCGCCGCCGCAGCCGATATCGAGCAGCGAGAGGCCGGAGAGTGCGCGCGGGGTTTTGACATCGCGCCCACCGAAATGGTCGCAGATATGATCGCGGATATAGGCGATGCGGACGGGGTTCAGCCGATGCAGCGGGCGCATGGAGCCTTTTTCGGCCCACCAATCCTCGCCCAAAGCCTCGAAACGGGCGACATCCGCCTCATCCACGGTTCCGCGATTGCCCGCCATCTCTTGTGCCTCGTCCCCACCTGACCAGACCCCTGAAAAGAGGCCAAATGCGGGGACAAAAGATTGACTTAGGCCCCCGCCGCCGTCATCTATACGCGCCCTGCGGCCCGGGGGGAACCATCCCTCTGCTGCGGCACATTTCACCGGTCTCTTAGATTAGGCTCCTATGTCCCGTCTGGTCATGAAATTCGGCGGCACGTCCGTCGCCAATATTGAGCGCATTAAGAATGTCGCGCGCCATGTGCAGCGCGAGGTCGCCGCTGGCCACAATGTGGCTGTGGTCGTCTCCGCCATGTCGGGCAAGACCAATGAGCTGGTCGCTTGGTGCAAAGAGGGCGCAGCCCTTTATGACCCGCGCGAATATGATGCTGTTGTCGCCTCGGGCGAACAGGTGACATCAGGCCTGCTCGCCATTGTCTTGCAGGATATGGGCATCCCCGCCCGCTCGTGGCAGGGCTGGCAGATTCCGATTCTGACATCCGATGCGCATGGCTCCGCCCGCATTGAAGACATCGACCCCAAGGGTCTGGAAGAAGGTTTTGCGCGCGGCGAAGTGGCCGTGATTGCAGGCTTTCAGGGCATTCATGTCGAGACAGGCCGCCTGACCACGCTGGGGCGTGGTGGCTCGGATACATCGGCTGTGGCCATTGCCGCCGCGCTGAAAGCCGACCGCTGCGACATCTACACAGACGTCGACGGCGTCTACACCACCGACCCGCGCATTGTGCCCAAGGCCAAGCGTCTGGGCCGTGTGGTGTTTGAAGAAATGCTGGAAATGGCATCGTTAGGCTCGAAAGTGCTGCAAGTGCGCTCGGTCGAAGTGGCCATGGTCCATAAGGTGAAAACATTCGTGCGTTCGTCTTTCGACGACCCGGCTGACCCCAAGCCCGGCACGCTTATCTGCGACGAGGAGGATATTGTGGAACAGCAGGTCGTCTCAGGCATCGCCTATTCCAAGGATGAAGCGCAGATCACATTGCGCGATGTGGCCGATAAGCCCGGCATTGCGGCTGCGATCTTCGTGCCGCTGGCCGATGCCAATATCAATGTCGATATGATCATCCAGGTCGTCTCGGATGATGCCAAGACAACCGACCTGACCTTCACTGTGCCGACCGCTGATTACGAGCGTGCCCTCAAGATCCTTGCCGATCACAAGGCCGATGTTGGCTACAAGGAAGTGGCGGGCGCCACAGACGTCGTAAAAGTCTCCGCCATCGGCATTGGCATGCGCTCGCATGCAGGTGTCGCGGCGCGCGCGTTCAAGGCTTTGTCCGACAAGGGCATCAATATCCGCGCTATCACCACCTCCGAGATCAAGTTCTCGGTGCTGATTGATGCCGAATATACCGAGCTTGCGGTCCGCACGCTCCACACGCTTTACGGGCTCGATAAGGTCTAAAGCCTCCTAAAAGGGCAGAAGCTTTCAAAAAACCCCCGTCCGGGTCACCCGGCGGGGGTTTTTTCATAAAAAGAGCGAAAAAACTCCCTAAACTTTGTCCAAAATGACGCAGGGGCTTGGGTTTTTGCCGCGCAGCAACGCTTGCGGTCCGGGGTTTGCATTCGTATACGAAACTGAAAGCCCGTGGCGGGCATCCCCCCGCCGCGAGCAGGCCCAAGGCCAGACAGGACGAATGATGCGAAGCGCGCTCGGGGGACCCCGCCTGCTGCTGCGCCGGCTCCGCGAGGTCATGGCGGACCCGGTGAGCGCACAGGTGCGCCTCGACAAGATCGTCGTGCATATTGCGTCCAACATGGTGGCCGAAGTCTGCTCGGTCTATGTGCTGCGCGATGACAGCCGCCTCGAACTCTTTGCCACCGAAGGTCTGAACCGCGAGGCGGTGCATTTGACCACCATGCGCTCAGGCGAAGGTCTCGTCGGGCGCATTGCCGAAACCGCTGAAGCGCTGGCGCTCTCAGATGCGCAATCGCACCCCGCCTTCTCTTACAAGCCGGAGACGGGCGAAGAGATTTATCAATCCTTCCTGGGTGTGCCGATTTTGCGCGGCGGCTCAACGCTCGGCGTTCTCGTCGTGCAGAACAAAGCGCGCCGCACCTATTCGGAAGAAGAAGTCGAAGCGCTGGAAACCACCGCCATGGTTTTGGCGGAAATGGTGGCCACGGGCGAGTTACAATCCATCGCGCGCCCCGGTGCCGAAATTGCCAATCGCCGCCACATGTCCTTGCATGGCATTGCGGTGGCTGATGGCGTGGGCCTTGGCCATGTCGTGCTGCATGAGCCGCGCGTCACCATCAAGCAGCTCATTGCTGAAGATCCGGCGCGCGAAGAGGCGCGCCTTGATGCAGCACTTGAAAGCGTGCGCCACAATATTGATCTACTTGTCGATCGCGGCAATGCAGCGGGTGCTGGCGAACATCGCGAAGTGCTCGAAACGTTCCGCATGTTTGCGCATGACCGCGGCTGGCTGCGCCGTCTGCGAGAGGCCATTGGCTCGGGCCTGACCGCTGAAGCCGCTGTCGAGCGCGTACAGAATGATGCGCGCGCCAAGCTCGCGCGCCGCACCGATCCTTACCTGCGTGAACGCCTGCATGATTTGGACGATCTCGCCAATCGCCTGCTGCATGAACTGACAGGCGAAAGCTTTGTCGTCTCGCACGAGCAAATGCCAGATAATGCGATCATTGTCGCACGCGCCATGGGCCCGGCGGCTCTGCTTGATTATGACCGCAAAAAATTGCGCGGCCTCGTGCTGGAAGATGGCGGTGCCTCTTCGCATGTCGCCATTGTTGCACGCGCCATCGGTATTCCGATGGTGGGCGATGTCACCAATGTCACAGACTTGGTTGAAACAGGCGATGCCATTATCATCGACGGCTCGACGGGCGATGTGGAATTGCGCCCGCAGCCCGATGTGCAATCGGCCTATGCTGAAAAGGCCCGCCTGCGCGCTCGCCGCCAAGAGCAATATCACAAGCTGCGCGATGTGCCTTGCGTTACCAAGGATGGCGTGAAGATCGGCCTGCATATGAATGCGGGTCTCTTGATTGATCTGCCACATGTCGCTGAAACGCGCGCGCAGTCGATCGGACTGTTTCGCACGGAATTGCAATTCATGGTGGCCGCGCAATTCCCGCGCGGTGAACAGCAATATCAATTGTACAAAAGCGTGATGGATGCGTTGCCAGACACGCCCGTAACCTTCCGCACGCTCGACATTGGTGGCGATAAAATCCTGCCCTATATGTCGCGGCTTGAAGAAGACAATCCAGCGCTCGGCTGGCGCGCGATCCGCATCGGGCTTGATCGTCCGGGCCTGTTGCGCACGCAATTGCGCGCCATGCTGCGCGCAGGCGCAGGGCGCGATTTGCGCATCATGTTCCCGATGGTGGCCACCGCGTCTGAAATTGATGCGGCCAAAGATCTGACCATGCGCGAAATCATGCATCTGACGCGCCATGGCTATGAACTGCCGCGCGATCTGAAACTCGGCATTATGATCGAAGTGCCATCCGTGCTTTTCGCATTGGATGAAATTCTGCCGCGTGTCGATTTTGTCTCCGTCGGCTCGAATGATTTGACGCAATATCTCTTCGCTGCTGATCGTGACAACAAGCGCGTCGCAACGCGGTTCGATCCGCTGTCGCCCTCGATGCTGCGCGCATTGAAGACAATCACCGACAAGGCTGCCGTTCATGGCACATCCGTGACGCTGTGTGGTGAAATGGGTGGCAAGCCGCTGGATGCCCTCGCACTCATCGGCATTGGCTATCGCAATCTGTCCATGTCGCCGGCCTCACTCGGTCCGGTGAAAGCCATGTTGCTTGCACTCGATGCAGGCGAAGCGCAGGCCTTTATTGCTGATAAATTGGCGGGCACATCTGGTGCAGATTCAATTCGCGAAGATTTGCGGAGCTTTGCCGAAGCCAAGGGTGTGCCGCTGTAGGGACGCGCAGCAGCACAATGCCGCCCTGCCTCTTCTCGCACGCCGATCACACACATGCTCCCTCAAGACAAGCTCGACCTCATCTTACGCAAGCATGAGGAAATTTCTGCCAAACTCTCCGAAGGTGCTTCGGGCCAAGAGTTTGTCGCGCTGTCGCGTGAATTGTCGGAGCTCGATCCGGTGGTCGAAGCCATTCGCGCCTTCCGCACGGCAAGCGAAGATTTGGCGGGTGTGGAAGCCATGCTGGCAGATCCCGCAACAGATGCCGACATGCGCGCCATGGCGGAAGACGAGCAAACGCTTGCTCGCGAAAAGCTCAGCGTGCTCGAACATGACATTCGTATTGCGCTTCTGCCCAAAGATGCCGCCGATGAACACGGCGCTATTCTCGAATTGCGCGCAGGCACAGGCGGCGATGAAGCGGCTCTCTTTGTGGGTGATCTCTTCCGCATGTATGAGCGCTATGCGCAGCTTCATGGCTGGAAGATGGAGCTTATGTCCGCCAGCGAAGGCACCGCTGGCGGCTATAAGGAAATTATTGCCTCTGTCGAAGGGCGCGGCGTCTTCGCACGCTTCAAATTTGAATCAGGCGTTCACCGCGTTCAGCGTGTGCCAGCAACAGAAACGCAGGGGCGCATTCATACCTCTGCTGCGACAGTCGCCGTGCTTCCGGAAGCGCAGGATGTCGATATTGATATCAACGAAGCCGATCTGAAGATCGACACGATGCGCGCGCAAGGGGCTGGCGGCCAGCACGTCAACAAGACGGAATCAGCCATTCGCATCACGCATATTCCAACGGGCACGATTGTCTTCGTGCAGGATGAACGCTCGCAACATAAAAACCGTGCACGCGCTATGTCTTTGCTGCGCTCACGTCTTTACGACGAGCAACGCACCAAGCTTGATTCAGAACGTGCAGCAGATCGCAAAGCGCAAGTGGGATCAGGTGATCGCTCTGAACGCATCCGCACCTATAATTTTCCGCAAGGCCGCGTGACGGACCACCGCATTAATCTGACACTGTACAAGCTTGATCGCGTGGTTGTGGGCGATGCGCTGGATGAAATCATCGATCCACTGATCACCGAACATCAGGCGGCGCAATTGGCAGCGGAGAATTAATCCAGCCCGTCATTGCGAGCGCAAGCGAAGCAACCCAGAGCCTCACGTGTGGCCTCTGGATTGCCGCGTCGCTGCGCTCCTCGCAATGACGGTGACGGGATTTTCGCTTAATGCCGGAAGTGGCGGTGCCCGGTAAGTACCATGGCGAGGCCTGCTTCATCAGCCGCCTTGATCACTTCATCATCACGCATCGAACCGCCCGGCTGAATGATCGCTGTCGCCCCAGCTTCAGCAGCCGCGAGCAAACCATCCGCGAAGGGGAAGAAAGCGTCGGACGCAACAACCGAACCCTTGGCGAGTGTTTCGGGAAGTCCCGCAGCCTTGGCCGCTTCTGCTGCTTTCCAAGCGGCGATGCGCGAAGAATCGACACGGCTCATCTGCCCTGCACCGACACCCACTGTCGCGCCATTTTTGACATAGACGATGGCATTCGACTTGACGTGCTTGGCGACACGGAAAGCGAAACGCATGTCCGACAATTCTTGGGGCGTCGGCTGGCGCTTGGTGACGACTTTAAGGTCCATGTCATCAACAACCGCATTGTCACGGCCCTGCACGAGCAGACCGCCCGCCACGGTCTTGAAGGTCAAGCCCTTGGCGCGCGGATCAGGCATACCACCCGTCAACAAAAGACGCAGATTCTTCTTCGCAGCGACCATGGCAATAGCGTCTTCATCAGCATCCGGCGCGATGATGACTTCGGTGAAGATTTTCACAATCTCCGCAGCCGCCTTTGCATCAAGCTTGCGGTTCAGCGCAACAATGCCGCCGAAGGCTGAGACGGGATCGCAACGCAAAGCCATTTCATAAGCTTCCAACAGTGAAGCACCTTCTGCAACGCCGCAGGGATTGGCGTGTTTGATAATGGCGACAGCAGCCGTGCGCGCGGGATCAAACTCGCTCACACATTCAAAGGCCGCATCCGTATCATTCACATTGTTATAAGAGAGCTGCTTGCCCTGCACTTGGCGCGCTGTTGCTACACCAAAGCGCTTTTCGGGTGTGAGATAGAAACCCGCTGCCTGATGCGGGTTTTCGCCATAGCGCATTTTCTCTGCCAGCTTGCCGCCAACCGCGCGATAGTCAGGCGCATCTTCGCCCAGCTCATTGGCGAACCAATTGGAGATGGCGGCGTCATAAGCAGCGGTGCGTGCATAGGCCTTTTGTGCAAGCGCCTTGCGCAAGCTCAGTGTCGTCGCACCCTTGTTGGCTGCGAGCACATCGAGCACGCGCGTGTAATCGCTGACATCCACCACAACAGCGACATCACCGTGGTTCTTGGCCGCTGCGCGGATCATGGCTGGGCCGCCAATGTCGATATTTTCGATGCAATCATCATAGGCCGCGCCCTTCGCAACCGTTTCTTCAAACGGATAGAGATTGACGATGAGCAGATCGATGGCGGGAATGGAATGGGCCAGCATGGCCGCTTCATGTTCCGGATTTTCGCGAATGGCGAGCAGGCCGCCATGCACGCGCGGATGAAGCGTTTTCACGCGGCCATCCATCATTTCCGGAAAGCCGGTGATGTCGGCAACATCTTTCACAGGCAGGCCCGCATCAGCCAGCGCCTTGCGCGTGCCGCCTGTCGAGATGAGTTCAATGCCTTGGCGCTCAAGCGCCTTGGCGAAATCAATCAGGCCGGTCTTGTCGGAAACGGAAAGAAGAGCGCGCGTGACGCGACGAAGATGAGTGGGCATGGAATCACTTGTCCCGGGCCAGAATGAGAGTGGGGCCGCGATAACATGCGGGACGTACAGGCGAAAGGCCGCACAAAGGCCATCCACGGCCGTCACGGGTTATAGGTATATCTTCCTTATTTGTGTGGGCTTTTCCGGTCAGACCCGCTCAAGGGTCCAGACCAGTGCCGGATTTTCGCGCACTTTGGCGGCGACCACGAGTTGATCATTCTGGCGCGGGCCCTCGCGGCCACCAAGGAAGATGCTCTCCTCAACCGTTACCGGCAGGCCACTGGCGCGAAACAACCAGCGTGCATCATCGGGCAGAGTGAGAAGAGCCGCCGTGCCGCCCTCAGCCAGCTCCAAGCGCACGCTGGGGTGGAGATGGAAACGCAAAGCATAATCGGCTTGGCCCGCACCCGGTACGCGCCGCTCCGTAGTGATGAGCTTGTCCTCGCCTTCACAGCGCAAACCATCGGATGACATTGTGATGCGCCGCTCATGAATGAGGCCGAAGCTACGGTCATAGCCATTGTGGCGCGCAACAACTTCCAGCGCATGCTCATCTTCCGCACGGCGTGCGCGAACGTCTGTCGGGCCTGCAATCACTTGGCCCGCCACAAAGCGATCCAAGCCCGCACCTGTGGCAAAGCGCGCTGAAGAACGATCACCAACAATCAAAGCTGTATGCGCAGCGGTAGCGCGTGCCGCTTCGCGCAGATCAGGTCGCGGATAAAAAGGCACGCCGCAATTGACGAAAAGACGATGCCCGTTGTGCGACATTTCAAAAGACAAGGCGCTCGCATGGGCTTCACGTGAGAAACGCGGCGGCGGCGGTGCGCCACAATCCATGATGATGATCGTCTCGCCCGCTTCAAGGCGCTCGTAGCCAGAATGGGGCGCATGAGCGAGAGGTGCCGCACGCGCATCATCATAAGCCAGCACTGTTGCAACAGCGTGTGCCGCTGTCGGCCCCATGCCATTGAACAAAGCCATGGAACCATCCCCATGGCGGAAGAGACGCAACATGGGCATCATGCGATCAATGGCATTGAGCAGCATTTGCGGCGCACTTGTGCCGCGCGCCGCATAGGCTTGGCGCAGAGGCAAAAGATGCAACAGAAGATCGACCAACACTTGCGGATTGCGGCTGATATGCCCGCCATCCGGCAAGATCTGATCTTTCAATTCATCCACGAGAAGCTTGGTGCCACGCTTGGCCACCAGATTCATGCCCTGCGCACACAGCCCCAATTCGGCAATAGCTATGGCGCAAGTGAGACGCGCTTCACCCTCCAACCCGTCATTCAGACAGCGTTGCAAGAATTTGGAGTGCACGCCCAAGGCACGCATGAAGCGGCGATAGAAATCGCGATCCGCGCCATCAAGAATGAGTGGCGATTGCGACAAGAAAGCCAAGAGGCGACGCGCGGCAATATCGGCCTGCCAATCAGGTGTCTGGGCCGGTTTGCCGCGTTGATGAATCCAATCGCCCACCAAGGCTCGCGCATTGGCGCGTGCCAGCGCACTATCAGCAGCGCGCAAATGGCGTAACCACGAGAAAGAAGTGAGGCTCGTATACCAAGCCTCTGAAGGTGGTGTGATTTCAAACGGCGATTGACCGTGCGTGTTCACACTCTTGCCGGCGAATACAAAATAGCCGGCATAAATATCAGACGCGATGGTCGGATCGGTCGTGCGAATGTCTTGCGGTGCAATCAGCAAACGGTCGGGTGTCTGCGCGCCAAAGCCCGAGACAAGTCGCAGCGGCCAGCGCAGCAGACGCAAGCCAAAAGACGCCCCCCGCCCGGCAATCAGGCGTGTGACCAAGAGGCGATCGGCAATGCGCGACATCCCTGACGACACAAATCCTCCAAAACTGAGCACTTCATGCTGACGCATGACCCGCGAACGGATGAAAGCATAAAGCAAAGCAACCCTTAACGGGTCATTGAAATTTTTAGCTTTTCTCGGATTCTGTCAGATTTTCACAAGGCGGGCGGCAAAGAAACCATCGAGGCCGAACAGGCGCTGATCGTTATGTGCCAAATGCGACGGCAGCGTGCGCAACTCGCCCTGCGTATTCAGACATTCGGCAAGCCCGCCGATTTCCTCAGCCAGAATTGGCTGGCGGCGCATGTCAGGGTGACGGCGCAAAAAGGCCTCGATCTGCATTTCGCCCTCTTCGGGCTCCAATGAACAGGTGCAATAGACCAGCCGTCCGCCGCTTTTGAGCAGGCTGACCGCACGATCAAGCATTTTCGCCTGCACGCCGGCGAGCGCGGTCAGATCGCTCGGCTTCTTGGTCCAAGCGACATCGGGATGGCGGCGGATAGTGCCCGTGGCCGAACAAGGCGCGTCGAGCAAAATCGCATCAAAGGGCTCGGCCTCGAAGGCGAGCGCATCACCAACGCGGATTTCGGCTGACATATTAAGCCGCGCGAGATTGGCGGTGAGGCGCTTCAAACGCTCGGCTGAGCGATCCAGCGCGACGACATGAGCACCTGTTTGGGTGAGCTGCGCGGTCTTGCCACCGGGGGCCGCGCAGAGATCAGCAATGCGCTCATTGGCTTTGGCGTGCAGCAAACGCGCTGGCAAAGCAGCGGCTGCATCTTGCACCCACCATTGACCATCCGCATAACCGGGCAGTTCTTCAATCGGTGCATGGGATGCCAAGCGCAACGAGCCTGTTGGCAAGAAAGTGCCTTCTGGCAGGGACTTTTGATCCGTGCCGTCTTTCACAGTGAGATCGAGCGTGGGCTCGCAGCGATGGGCGCGCGCAATAGCAGCAGCAACCTCCTCGCCATAGGTTTTGCGCCAACGTGCGGCCAGCCATTGCGGCGTGTCGGCGAAAGGATCAGCGGGTGTCATCCATGTTTCGCGCTGGCGTGCGATGTTGCGCAAGACTGCATTGACGAGACCCGCGAAAGCCGCATTGCGCGGCTGATGGCGCGTAGCGCGTACAGCCAAATCAACCGCCGCATGATCGGGTACATCCATAAAGAGAATTTGCGCGGCGCCAATCAACAGCACCCATTCAAGCTCTTGGGCTTTGCGCGGCAGGCCTGTTTCCAGCATGGCGGCAAGCGCCAAACGCAAACTGCCGAAATGGCGCAAAGCGGTCAGCACAATAGAGCGCACCAAAGCCCGATCGCGACCATCAAGCCCCTGCAAAGCGAGCGGGCCGGCACCGGGTGCAAAACGCTCATCCAGACCCTGCGCCTTGCCCGCCACCTCCGCCAGAATGGCCCCAGCTGCGAGGCGCACGGCAAGACCGGGCACCATTTCGGCAACCTGCTGTTTTTGGGCGGGGCCCTTGGGCCGGAAGGCCATGTGATCACTCCTGTTGTCGCCCGCCGCGGTACCATGATCCGGGCGCTGGCGCCATGGCGGGCGACGCCCTATATGAGCGGGCATGACCGACGAGACCAAAAATCCCGACCCCGCCGAAGAAGCACCGAAAAAAGTGCTGACGCCCGCTGCCCAGCGTGCCCTTGCGGAAGCTGAAGAGCGCCGCCGCAAAGCCGATGCCGAGCGTCAGGAAATGGCGAAGGAAATCAATGGTCGTGGCGGGCTTGATCCGGCGCGCTATGGCGATTGGGAAGTCAAAGGCATTACCAGCGACTTTTGATGCTGCACGTTATTGCGTGTGTGCATGACAAAACATGTCACTGATGATTGTAGGATCATATTGACAGACTCCGCCAATCAGAGCGTAGTCTTGAGATTATGATCCTCTCTCGCAACATGGGTTTCGCAACAGCGCTTGTACTCACGGCGGTTACGGCAGCGTGCTTGGGCTATTATGCAGGCGTCGCTCTTGCGCCAGAAATACGCACCACACCAAGCCCATCTGCGCAGCCATCTGCACCAAGCACATCAGCTTTTCCGGGGCCCTTTGCCGGAGAGATCGTGCGCGTAGTGGATGGTGATACGTTCAAAGCACGCGTGCAAGTGTGGTTCGGACAAGAGATCACCACCTCGGTGCGCGTGCGCGGTTTCGATGCGCCGGAAATCAAAGGCAAATGTGCGGAAGAGTCCAAAGCCGCGCAAGAAGCAACAAGCATGCTGCGCGAGATACTCGTCAGCGGCCCAGTGACTTTGCACAATATCGGGCCTGACAAATATTTTGGCCGCGTGGTTGCCAGTGTGCAAGTCAAACTGAGTGATGGTCGCGAGACAGATGTCGCGCAAATGATGATCGCAGCCGGCATGGGCCGCCCCTACAATGGCGGCACACGCGGTGGCTGGTGTGAGAAAGTTGCGCAGAAGGGATAAATCTCATCGCTCGTCATTGCGAGGAGCGTGAGCTCCGCAGCAACCCAGAGCCGCGCGTGACGCTTTCTGGGTTGCTTCGCTTCGCTCGCAATGACGCGCATAAAAAACCCCGCCGAAACGGGGTTTTTCTTTATTCTGACGCAGAGATCACTTGCCGCGATTGGCGATGAGATCATCCACCACGCTCGGATCAGCGAGCGTCGATGTATCACCCAGCGCGCCGAATTCATTCTCGGCAATTTTGCGCAGGATGCGGCGCATGATTTTGCCCGAACGCGTCTTCGGCAATCCAGGCGCCCATTGAATGACATCGGGCGAAGCAATCGGGCCGATTTCCTTGCGCACCCAATTGACGAGTTCCTTGCGCAAGTCTTCCGACGGCTGCTCACCCGTCATCAGCGTGACATAAGCATAAATGCCCTGTCCCTTGATGTCGTGCGGATAGCCAACGACGGCGGCTTCCGACACTTTCGGATGCGCAACCAGCGCGCTTTCTACTTCCGCTGTGCCCATGCGATGACCCGACACATTGATCACGTCATCGACGCGACCCGTGATCCAGTAATAGCCATCCTCATCACGACGGCAGCCGTCGCCTGTGAAATATTTGCCCGGATAGGTCGAGAAATAAGTCTGCACGAAGCGCTCATGATCGCCGTAAACCGTGCGCATCTGGCCCGGCCATGAATCGGCAAGCACAAGATTGCCCTCGCATGCGCCGTTCAGAATGACGCCATTGGCATCGACAATTTCCGGCTTCACGCCGAAGAACGGACGTGTGGCAGAGCCCGGCTTCAGCGCGGTAGCGCCCGGCAGCGGCGTAATGAGCACGCCACCCGTTTCGGTCTGCCACCACGTATCAACAATCGGGCAACGGCTATCGCCGACCACGCGATAATACCATTCCCAAGCTTCCGGATTGATCGGCTCACCGACCGAACCCAAGAGACGCAATGTCGAGCGCGATGTCTTCTTGACCGGATCTTCGCCAGCGCCCATGAGCGAGCGAATGGCGGTCGGGGCTGTGTAGAAGATATTGACCTTGTGCTTGTCGATCACTTCCCAGAAGCGCGACATGGACGGATAGTTCGGCACGCCTTCAAACATCAGCGTGGTCGCGCCATTGGCGAGCGGGCCATAGACAATGTAGCTGTGGCCTGTGACCCAACCCACATCAGCCGTGCACCAATACACATCACCTTCGTGATAATCGAAGACATATTGATGTGTCATCGAAGCATAGACGAGATAGCCGCCGGTTGTGTGCACGACGCCCTTCGGCGCGCCGGTCGAACCTGACGTGTAGAGAATGAACAGCGGATCTTCCGCATTCACACGTGTCGGTGGGCATTCAGCCGAAACTTTTTTCGCTTCTTCTTCATACCAGAAGTCACGGCCCGGCTTCATGTCGATCTTGCCGCCGGTGCGCTTGACGACAATCATCGATTTCACAATGTCGCCGGTCTTGTTGCAGGCCTCGTCCGCATTGACCTTCAGCGCAACCTTACGGCCGCCGCGCAGACCTTCATCCGCCGTGATGATGACTTTCGAATTGCAGCCTTCAATGCGGCCAGCCAGCGAGTCCGGCGAGAAACCACCAAAGACGATCGAATGAACCGCGCCCAGACGCGCGCAAGCGAGCATGGCATAAGCGGCTTCCGGAATCATCGGCATGTAGATGGTGACCGTGTCACCCTTGTTGACGCCATGCGCCTTCAGAACGTTTGCAAACTTGCCAACTTCCGCATGCAGCTCGCGATAGGTGATGTGTTTCGATTCATTCGGGTCGTCACCTTCCCAAATGATCGCGGTCTGATCACCGCGCTTTTCGAGATGACGATCAACGCAATTATAGGCGACATTGGTGACGCCATCTTCATACCATTTGATCGAAACATTGTTCGGATCGTAGCTGGTGTTCTTCACCTTGGTGAAAGGCTTGAACCAGTCGATGCGCTTGCCGTGCTCGCCCCAGAAGGCTTCCGGATTGTCGACAGATTGAGCGTACATGGTCTTGTACTTGGCATCGTCAACATAAGCGCGACGGGCCCAATCAGCACTGACGCCGTAAACTTTCTCGGACATGTTCCCTCTCCCCGGAGACTCCAACCGCGCTGCAAAGGCATGGCGGTTTTTGCACAGAATTTGTGCGCCGCATTATGCCGAAGGCGCGCCCGCAAACAAGGAGTTGCGTGGTCACACTTTCGTCGCGAGACGTTAGGGGGACGCTGCTTTTTCTCTCTGGGGAAACAGCTTTAGGGGCATTCCTTTTTGACGCGGTCCAATGCGCCGCCAATGCCGCTGAGCGAATAGGTGTCGGTCGTCAGGTTCCCGCGCAGAGATGTCGCTTTAATGGTCAATTTCGTGCCACGGCGCATGGCCTCAACCAGAGCATTGTTGCGCGCGGCTTCCTTCACCCACAAATGTGGTCCCTGGGATGCCATGACGAATTTTTCATTGCCGATCTGAATTTCCGGGGCGGGCTTATCCGCCTTCACAGGGAAACCCATAATGATGGAGATCTCATTGCGGACATTTTCTGCCGGGCGGGTCGAGATGAAGAAATAGGCCGGATCGCGCTGGAGATTGCCCGGCGCGCGATCAGCGGGCTTGGCCGCCGAATAGCATTGCTTTGTGGGGCCTGCGCCAGCGGTATAGATGCCCCAATCGCCAGATTGGCCCAAAGGCGTCGATCCGGCCGTGGCAGCTGGAGCCTCCTGCTGTTTGGCAGGGGCTTGGGCGGGCTTGGCCTGAGCAGGCTGGGCTCCAGCAGGCGCAGCAGGCTTGGCCTGCTGGGCAAGGGCGGCGGGTACCAGCACGCCCGTCAGGGCGGCGGCGAGGCTGAGGCGGGCCAGAGCCCGAAGCGAGAGATGTTTGCGAATCATGGTGCGATGATAATCGGCTACAGGCTCCTTGCGAGGGGTTAACGGCCGGTGCTTTTATCCAAGTCTATGGGTTCGCAAAGGGCTCAAGACGTGTCATGGTAGCTTGCCGTCAAGCTACATTGACAGTCTCACCTGTGTGTCCGCAGGGACTAGGCCCCCAAGCAATGCTCTATTGGTCCGCGACATTAGGCATCTGCCGGGGTGAGTTCCTGGCGCACGCTGGCTGCCCTGGAATGAGGGGCTGATGGTGCGCGCAACACACGGATTGGGAATGACGTCCCTCGCTGCTGAACATGCCACAATGGTTGCCGCGGTCGCCGTTCATCGCGACCGCACGGCCTTTGCTGTCTTGTTCGATTATTACGGCCCAAGGCTCAACGCCTATCTGATGCGACTTGGTTGCGACCGGGCGGCAGCAGAAGAAATTACGCAAGATGTGATGGTCTCACTCTGGCGCAAGGCGCATTTGTTCGAGCCCAGCAAATCTTCGCTTGCTACATGGCTCTATCGCATTGCGCGCAATCGACGCATCGACCTGTTGCGTCGCGACCGTGTCGACTACGTGGACCCGGATAATTTTGCACTCGACATCCCAGACGAGAGCGGCGTTGATGCGGACCGCCTACTCGACTCGCAATCGCGCGATGATTTTCTGCGCGGAGCCATGAAGCAATTGCCGTCCGAACAATTACAGCTGGTACAAATGGCTTTCTTTGAAAGCCTGTCGCATTCAGAAATAGCTGAAAAAACGGGACTTCCTCTCGGAACGGTGAAGTCGCGTATTCGCCTTGCTTTCACACGCCTGCGTCGTGCGCTCGAAGCCAGTGGCGTTGTCGAAGCTGATTGATTAGAGCGCGCCGCCCTTGCTAGCTGCGAGAATAGGCCCAAGCGTATCACCCCAGGCCTTTTGCACAATCACCACATAGCCATCCGCATCATCAGCGCGTGCTTCCGGTAGCGGGATTTCAAAACGCGCCGGCGCACCCGTCCAGAAACCAAGACGCACAATCGAGCGCACAACATTTGTGTAAGTGACTTCGCGCCCGCGATTTTCACCACGCCCGATCGCAACCGTGCGGTGCTTCACAACACGCAATAATTTGACGCTGGCACCACGCTCCATCTGCGCGCTGGCTTCACCCAGATCAACAATGAGCATGCCATTGCGCTCGCTGAGCGAAAGTGGCGCCACTTCTTTCACGCGTGCGGGCGATGTGTCTTCAACGAGCGAGAGAAGCTGCGAGCGATCCGAGCCCACGCCATGGGCCTGCCCATCGACGATCACCTGGGGTGTATAGACCTGATGATCGCCCCGGCTCTGGGAATAATGTTTCTGGCGCTGGGAGAATTCGGGGCGGGCGAGCGTGTCTTTCCAGCCGTTGTAATCCCAAATGTCCACCGGAAGTGACAAGACGATCATATCTGCGCGATTGCGCGCCAGATCGGCCATGAGCCTATCGGCAGCTGGGCAGGAAGAGCAACCCTGGCTCGTAAAGAGCTCGACAATGACGGGCCGCTCACCCGCTTGGGCCGACGCAAGTGGAGCCGCAAGCGTGGCGCCAACCACGAAAGCCCCCAAAATTGCGCGCGCAAAACCCATTTCGACCACCTCTGCACGCTGTTTTAGAAACAAGCGCGCCCAAGGGCCACTCACATGCGGGTGAGCGGAAAGGCGGGCTAACGTCCTCTCAAGATTGTGAGAACTTTGAGCCCCGGCCGGCCATCTTCGGCCAGATTGCTGCGACGCTGAACGTCAGCAATGGCGCCCCGTGTCTTGGCACCAATCGCCCCATCGGGCTCGCCCACATCATAGCCGCGCGCGATCAACAGGCGTTGCAGCTCGCGCTTCTCGGCGCGTGACAGGCCCGGATCATTGGTCGGCCAAGGTGTGCGTAGGCCCCCATGACCTTTGATCTGCTCCGACAAAAGCGAAATAGCGAGGGCGTACGATGTCGCTCCATTGTAGGAGAAAATCGCATCGTAATTTTTGAAAACGAGGAAGGCGGGGCCTTCTGCGCCCGCAGGCAAGATGAGGCCAGCGGGGCCTGGCCCATTCAGCGGCTTTCCATCGATGTGATGAATGCCGACCTTCTGCCAATGCTCGAGCGGCTTTTTATTCGTGCGCCCCGACGCGCCACTGTAGCCGGCGGGCACGCGCACTTCATAGCCCCAGATAGCACCCGGCTGCCAACCCGCCTTGCGCAAGAAATTGGCGGTCGAAGCCAGCGCATCGGGAATGGAATCGACAAGATTGGAATGGCCATCGCCATCGCCATCAACCGCCAAGCGCAAATAGGTTGAAGGCATGAATTGCGTATGGCCGAAAGCACCCGCCCACGAGCCGCGCAATTTTTCGGGTGCAAGATCACCGCGCGCAACAATTTTCAATGCGGCCATGAATTCGGAACGGAAATAATCACGACGACGCGGCGCCGTGCAGGCAAGCGTCGAGAGAGATTGCGGAAGATAATAGCGCCCTGCGATACGGCCGTAATCGCTCTCCACACCCCAAACAGCCGCCACAACATGATGATCGACGCCGAATTGTTTTTCTGCCGCGCGCAAAGGTGTCGCGTATTTTTTCAACATCGCGCGCCCGTCAGCGATTTTCTCGGCATCGACGAGGGAGGCGAGATAATCCCAGATGGGCGTCACAAATTCGGGCTGGGCTTCGGAGAGCTCAATAATTTTGGGGTCGGGCTCAACACCGCGCATGACGCGATCAAACAGCGCAGCAGGTACGCCTTGCGCTTCGGCCTGCGAGCGCAATTCCGCGACGCAAGACGCAAATTGTGCCTGCGCCGGAAAAGAGGCCAGCGCAGCGCAAAAGAAGACTGCTTGGGAGATGGTTTTGATTCGGCTCATGCGCAGAGCCTAGCGAGACGACAGCGCGAAGGGAATCACGCTGTCGTCAGAACAGAGCGTTTCAAGCCCAAGCGTGCTTGTTATGCTTTTCTTCGAAAGCCGTGATCTGGCTTTCCTTGACCAGAGTCAGGCCAATCGCATCGAGCCCATTGAGCAAGCAATGCTTGTTGGACTCGTCGATGTCGAATTTCACCACGCCGCCATCGGGGCCGGTGATTTCCTGCTTCGCCAGATCAATCGAGAGCGTCGCATTGGACCCGCGCGAGGCGTCATCCATCAGCTTCTTCAGATCTTCTTTCGAGACCTTGGCCGGCAGAATGCCGTTCTGGAAGCAATTATTGTAGAAAATATCGGCGAAGCTCGTCGAGATGACGCAGCGAATGCCGTAATCAAGCAGGGCCCAAGGCGCATGTTCGCGCGACGAGCCGCAGCCGAAATTATCTTCGGCCACAATGATCGTCGCCTTGCGATAAGCGGGCTGGTTCAGCACGAAATCGGGGTTCTCCGAACCATCTTCCATGAAGCGCAACTCCGAGAAGAGACCCGAGCCCAGACCCGTGCGAGCAATGGTCTTCAGATACTGCTTCGGGATGATCATATCCGTGTCGATATTAGTGATCGGCAGGGGGGCTGCGACGCCAGTGAGGGTCGTAAACTTGTCCATCGCGGTTCGTGTCCGTCTTGTCTCAAAAAGCCGCCCCGAACGAGCAGCAGGATCGGGCTTTTCAATGAAGCCTTAGGCCCTGCGGGTCAAGGCCTGCGCTGAGGCGATGGTGCCAAATCGAGGCCCTGGCGCCCGGGCCCAATCTGCCCCCTAGGCCACGCTCTCTTCAATCGCCTCCATATCCTCATCCGAAAAGCCGAAATGGTGGCCTATCTCGTGCACGAGAACATGGGTGATGATGGCCCCCAAAGCCTCATCATGCGCCGCCCAATAATCGAGAATGGGGCGGCGATAGAGCCAGATCATATTGGGAAACTCGCCCGTCTCCATCATCGCCTCGCGCTGGGCGAGGCCGCGGCCGCGAAAGAGGCCCAGTAAATCGAATTCGCTCTCGCATTCCATATCATCGAGCGTTTCTTCATCGGGGAAGTCATCGATGTGAATGATGAGGCCGTCACACAACGCGCGAAACTCTTCTGGCAGCGCCGCATAGGCCGCATCGGCCAGGATTTGAAAATCAGCGAGTGACGGCGCTTTGGCCAGAGCCCAATCCATTTAGAAGAACCATCCCGTTGCCAGATTAAGCGCGAGCAATCCCAAAAACAGAAAGCCAAGCGTGCGGCCAATGCGCCGCGCCCAAATTTCCACTGCATCTGGCCTGTCTTCACTCATGACAAAATTCTAGCACGGCCTCAAAAGAAAAGGACCGGCGCTAAGGCCGGTCCTGATCAAACACCCGTCATTGCGAGCGAAGCGAAGCAAACCAGAGGCATCACGTGCGGCTTTTTGGATTGCCGCGGAGCTCACGCTCCTCGCAATGACGACCCTATTGGGTCGTCAGCTCCACTTGCGAATATCAACAAAGTGGCCGGCAATCGCAGCCGCTGCTGCCATAGCAGGCGAGACGAGATGTGTGCGGCCCTTGAAGCCCTGGCGGCCTTCAAAGTTGCGGTTCGAGGTTGAAGCGCAACGCTCGCCCGGCGCCAGCTTGTCGGGGTTCATCGCCAAGCACATGGAACAACCAGGCTCACGCCATTCAAAGCCAGCGGCCACGAAAATCTTGTCGAGACCTTCGGCTTCCGCCTGATCCTTCACTAGACCAGAGCCCGGAACGACCATCGCATTCACATGGGCTGCGACCTTCTTGCCTTCAACAACTTTGGCTGCAGCGCGCAGATCTTCGATGCGGCCGTTGGTGCAGGAGCCAATGAATGCGCGGTCAATTTTCAGATCGGTGATCTTCTCGCCGCCCTTGAGGCCCATGTAATCGAGCGAACGCTGCAGCTTCGCCTTGTGCTGATCGTCGCGACCATCTTCCGCACGCGGCACTTGTCCTTCAATCGAAGATACGTCTTCAGGAGACGTGCCCCAAGTGACGATGGGCGGAAGATTGGCGGCATCAAGTTCGATAACGGAATCGAAATGCGCACCTTCATCCGTGTGCAGCGTTTTCCAATAGCGCACGGCTTCATCCCAAGCCGCGCCCTTCGGCGCCTTCGGGCGATCTTTCAGATAAGCGAATGTCTTTTCATCCGGCGCAATGAGGCCAGCGCGTGCGCCGCCTTCAATGGTCATGTTGCAAACCGTCATGCGGCCTTCCATCGACAGATCGCGGATCGCTTCGCCCGCAAATTCGATGACATGGCCAGTGCCGCCCGCAGTGCCGATCTTGCCGATGATGGCGAGAATGATGTCCTTCGCCGTCACGCCAGCCGGCAGTTTGCCGTTGACCTTGACGAGCATGTTCTTGGCTTTTTTCTGGATCAGCGTTTGGGTGGCGAGCACATGCTCGACTTCCGACGTGCCGATGCCATGTGCCAGCGCACCAAAGGCGCCATGCGTCGAGGTGTGGCTGTCACCGCAGACAATCGTCGTGCCGGGAAGCGTGAAACCCTGCTCAGGTCCGATGATGTGCACAATGCCCTGACGCTTGTCGAAAGCATCATAATATTCGAGACCGAAATCAGCGGCATTCTGCGCAAGCTGTTCGATCTGCGCCTTGGATTCGGGATCAATCACATCCGCACGCGCATCAGCGGTTGTCGGCACATTGTGGTCGACCACGAGCAGCGTCTTTTCCGGCGCGCGCACTTTGCGCTTGGCCATTCGCAGACCTTCAAAGGCCTGCGGGCTGGTCACTTCATGGACGAGATGACGGTCAATATAGAGGAGCGAAGCACCGTCCGGCTGAGCGTCAACGACATGGTCATCCCAGATCTTGTCATAGAGTGTGCGCAGCTTTGCCATGTCGTTTCGTCCTTGGATCGTGCCGGAGCGCCCCTTGGGCGGGCGCTTCCTTCATTTGGTGGGCGTCTCATAGCCGAAAAAGGGGGGCGAGGGGAAGGATTTTGGGCCAAAGACCTGCGTAATCGCCGCTGGCGGCGAGGCCCGGCTCCCGATAGTTTGTGGTCTGTCTGGACCTTGTGAGGAAAACACCGTGTTTGAGCGCCCGAAAGTTGCCCCTTATCTGACGGTTTCCCCGGCCATTGGGGCGATTGCCTTTTACACGACGGTATTTGGCGCAACGCAAAAAGCGCTGATGCCCTCGCCCGACGGTCTGCGCATCATGCATTGCGAGCTCACCATCAATGGCGGCTCGGTGATGCTGGCCGACGCCTTTCTGGAATATGGCCAGACGCGCCCGCCGATCCCCGGCGAGCCAGTCACCATGTCGGTCAGCCTCGAATTCGACAGCAAGCAGCAGCTGGAAGACGCCTTCACCAAGGCGACCAGTCTGGGCGCCAAGGGCGATGTGCAGCCGACCAATTCCTTCTGGGGCACACGTTTTGCGGTCATCCGCGATCCGTTCGGCCATCGCTGGATGTTGAACGGGCCTTTGAACTGAGCTGCCCAAAGCCGGGATTGCGGCTGACTTCAAAAACAGCGAGCCTCCGCCTGCTGACGCAAACCGGTCAAGCAACTTGGCCGTAGAACAAAATGTTCCAAAGATTTTGAAGGAGGAATTGCCCATGACAGAGATCACGCGCCGTGGCGCACTTGGCACATTGGCTGCCGGCGCTGCCCTTGCCGCTCAACCCGCTTTTGCAGCGGCCCCGATTGTCGGCAAGCAGGCCGCTGGCGTCTATCGCAACAAGATCGGCGATATGGAAGTGACCATCGTCACCGATGGCGCGCGCACATTCCCCATGCCTGACACTTTCGTGCGCAATGTCGCCAAGGAAGAAGTCGGCAAGACGCTCGAAGCTTCCGCCATGTCGCTGGCACGCATGACCGTTCCCTACAATCCGATGCTGATCAATACGGGCGGAAAACTCGTGCTCGTCGACACCGGCAATGGCCAGGGCGACACCAAGGGCGAAGTCGGTCATCTGCTGCCCAATATGGCGGCGGCTGGTGTTGACCCCAAGCAAGTCGATGTTGTGGTCATCACCCATTTCCATGGCGATCATATTCTGGGTCTTCGCACTGCCGATGGCGCTCTCGCTTTCCCGAATGCAGAAGTCAAAGTTCCCGCCGCCGAATGGGCGTTCTGGATGAGCGACGAGAATATGAACAAGGCACCTGATGCCATGAAAGGCGCGTTCCAGCTCGTGCGTCGCATCTTTGGCAATATGGGTGATCGTCTCACCCAATATGAAATGGACAAGGAAGTTGCGTCAGGCATCACGCCTTTCGCCACACATGGCCATACGCCGGGCCATACATCGCTCGCGCTGCAATCAGGCAATGCGCGCATGATTGTGCAAGGTGATGTGACCAACATTCCCGCACTCTTCCTGCGCAATCCGGGCTGGCATGTCATGTTTGATATGGACGCAGCCAAAGCTGAAGACACGCGCCGCCGCTTCTATGATCGCGCATCAGCCGACAAGACATTGATCGGCGGCTTCCACTTCCCCTTCCCCGCACTCGGCTATGTTGAGAAGGATGGCGCGAATAATTTCAAGCTTGTGCCGGTTGTGTGGAGCCCCGTTCTCTGAGTGCTCGTCATTGCGAGGAGGGCTTTAGCCCGACGCGGCAAACCAGAAGCCACGTGTGGAGATTCTGGTTTGCTTCGCTTCGCTCGCAATGACGGGGAACACACCAAAAAGAAAAAGCCCGGCACGAAGCCGGGCTTTTTTATTTCTGGAACAAGAGACCGATTAGGCCTTGTGGTCCTGACGCTCGGCGATACGTGCCGACTTACCGCGACGATCACGCAGGTAGTACAGCTTGGCGCGACGCACCTTACCGCGACGGACGACCTTGATGGAGTCGATGTTAGGCGAGTGGATCGGGAACACGCGTTCCACGCCTTCGCCGTAAGAAATCTTGCGAACCGTGAAGGATTCATTTAGGCCGCCGCCGTTGCGGGCGATGCAAACACCTTCATAGGCCTGAACGCGCGAGCGTTCGCCTTCCTTGACCTTCACATTGACGACAACGGTATCACCCGGCTGGAAAGCGGGGATGGCACGAGCGGCGACAAGCTTGGCAGCCTGCTCGGCTTCGAGCTGCTGAATAATGTTCATTTTGGTATCTCCGTTTCGCCTCGTTGGGCGAGCGTTTCGGAACGCTGTTTTAATTGATCGGGGGTCTATACAGGCCCCAAATCGCCTTGTCGACTCTTAATCCCGAGGCAAAAGGTCCGGCCGGCGCTCGGCTGTCAGGGCCCGGGATTGCTCGGCCCGCCAGCGGGCGATTTTGGCATGGTCCCCCGAGAGGAGCACTTCGGGGATCTCCCGCCCCTCCCATTCGCGGGGACGGGTGTAATGGGGATATTCGAGCAGGCCGCCCTCGAAGCTCTCTTCCGAGCCCGAGGCCTCCTTGCCCATAACGCCCGGCAGAAGCCGCACACAGGCATCCAAGAGGACCATGGAGGCGATTTCACCGCCTGAGAGCACATAGTCGCCGATGGAGACCTCTTCGAGGCCCCGTCCCGCGATCACCCGCTCATCGACTCCCTCGAAACGGCCGCAGACGATCGCCACGCCGGGACCCGCCGCCAGCTCGCGGACGCGCTCTTGGGTTAATGGGCGGCCGCGCGGGCTCATTAGTAAGCGCGGACGGGGATCATCCGCGGCCAAGCCGGCATCAAGAGAGGCGGCCAGCACATCGGCTCGGATGACCATGCCGGGGCCACCACCAGCCGGCGTATCATCCACCGCACGATGGCGGCCAAGGCCGTGCTCGCGGATTTGATGGGTTTCAAGTGACCATGTTCCGCGACCCAGCGCATCGCCCGAAAGCGAGGTACCAAGCGGTCCGGGAAACATGTCGGGGTAAAGCGTGAAGATGGAGGCGCGCCACATCAGGCCTCGCCCTCTCCGGCACCTTCTTCGCGCACGATGACTTCATCGGGCATATCGACGATGACGCGTCGGTTGGCGATCTCGACAATCGGCACCACTTTTTTGGTGAAGGGCAAAAGCAGATTGTCGCCCAGTTCCGGGCGCACATCCAGAATATCGCCCGCACCGAAATTCAGCACATTGGCAATTGTGCCGATCAAAGCGCCATCGCGCGTCTCGACGCGCAGGCCCAACAGATCAGCATGATAAAATTCTTCTTCATCTGCAGGCGGCAAATCGGTGCGCGCAATGTAGATGGATTGATTGGTGAGTTTTTCAGCGGCCGTGCGATCAGCCACACCATCCACGCGCACGACGAGAATATCGTCTTTGACGGGACGGGCTGAGACAAGCTTGAATTTGATCTTGCCGCTCTCATCAGTGAGACGCGGATAATCGGCAATCGCGAGCGGATCACCTGTGTAGGATTTCAGCCGTATTTCGCCGCGCACGCCATGCGCCGCGCCGAAGATTCCAACTAGGATGAGATCTTGCGGCATGAAACCTCACAGCATCATCGCGGGGAGACTAGCTCCCCGCCATGACAAGAGCTGATTATTCAGCAGCAGGCGCTTCTTCAGCCGGAGCGGCGGCGGCGGCAGCTGCAGCTTCCTTCGCAGCAGCGGCGGCTTCAGCAGCAGCAGCGGTTGCAGCGGCAGCAGCAGCCAGACGCTCCTGCGCCTTCTTCTTCGGCTGAGCCTTTTCCGGATTGTTGCGCGCATCGCGCTTCAACACGCCGAGGTTGCTGAGCAGACGCTCAACGCGATCGGTCGGCTGCGCGCCCTTGGCGAGCCAATCCTTGGCCTTTTCAACATCGAGCACGAGACGCGATGCATCATCCTTGGCCTTCAGCGGATCGAATGTGCCGATCTTTTCGATGAAACGGCCATCACGCGGCATGCGCGCATCAGCAACAACCACGCGGTAGAAGGGGCGCTTCTTCGCGCCACCGCGCGACAAACGGATTTTCAGAGACATGCTTTCTTCCTTTCAAACTTTAACTTCGTTTTACTCTCTATGGTCTTCGACCAATTGTTCGATCGCAGCCCAAGGGTCATCGCGCAGGCCTTCGGATTTGAAGACTTCGACATCCACCGAACCGTCCTCGCGCACATCGATTTCCCAGTATTGACCGGGCATGTGCACGAGGAACGAAAACGCATCATCGAGATAGGCTTTCGTGTCGTAGTAGATATTCGCGGAGTCCAATTGAGCTTTGATGCTCTTGAACACCTCGAACATGTTCACCGTCATTTCCTTCGGGATCATTTTTTCTTCCCGAAAGGATTGAAACCACCAAGCCCGGGAAGTCCCGGACCTTTTGAACCGAGCCCGGGGAGTCCCGGCATTCCCGGTTTTGGCCCGAACGCACCAGCAGGCGGTGCATCAGGCAATTTCGGCATATTGGGCATTTGACCGCCCATCTGCTTTTGCATTTCAGCCATTTCTTCAGGGCTTGGCATGCCTCCGCCCATTCCAAACATTTGCGCCATTTTGCCCAACGGGCCACGCTTGGCGCCGCCCATGGCTTTCATCATGTCAGCCATCTGGCGATGCTGTTTGAGCAGGCGATTGACGTCTTCGACGCGCGTGCCGGAACCCGCTGCAATGCGCTTCTTGCGCGAGGCTTTCAGCACGTCAGGGCTGCGTCGCTCTTCGCGCGTCATCGAAGAAATAATGGCGCGCTGGCGCTTGATCACACGATCATCGAGATTGGCAGAAGCAATCTGATCTTTCATCTTCGCCATGCCGGGCATCATGCCCATAATGCCGCCAAGACCACCGATCTTTTCCACCTGCGCGAGCTGCTCTGACAAATCTTCCAGATCGAATTTGCCCTTGCGCATTTTCTCGGCAATGCGCTGGGCTTTTTCCGCATCAATATTCTGCGCCGCTTTTTCGACGAGCGAGACAATGTCGCCCATGCCGAGAATGCGATTGGCAATGCGCTGCGGGTGGAACTCGTCGAGATCATCGACCTTTTCACCCGTACCAATCAGCTTGATCGGCTTGCCGGTGACAGCGCGCATGGAGAGTGCCGCACCGCCGCGACCATCGCCATCAACACGCGTGAGAACAATGCCGGTGATGCCGACACGCTCATTGAAATTTTTCGCCAGATTGACGGCGTCTTGACCGGTCAGCGAATCCGCCACGAGCAAGATTTCATGCGGATTGGAAATAGCCTTGATCTCGGCCATTTCCGCCATCAGCGGCTCATCAATATGTGTGCGGCCTGCCGTGTCAAGAATGATGACATCAAAGCCTTGCAGGCGTGCGGCTTCTTCCGCACGACGCGCAATCTGCACAGGTGTCTGGCCAGCAACAATCGGCAAAGTGTCGATGCCGATCTGGCGACCCAGCACGGCGAGCTGTTCTTGCGCGGCCGGACGCTTCACGTCGAGCGAGGCCATCAGCACTTTGCGCTTTTCGCGATCACGCAGGCGCTTGGCGATCTTGGCTGCGGTGGTGGTTTTACCAGCACCCTGCAGACCGACCATCATAATGCCGACGGGGGCTGCCGCATTGAGATCAATCGGATCAGCCTGCGTTCCCAATGTGTCGATCAGAACGTCATTGACGATCTTGATGACCATCTGGCCGGGCGTGACGGATTTGACGACATTGGCGCCGACCGCACGGTCGCGCACTTTGTCGGTAAAGGAACGAACAACATCGAGCGCAACGTCCGCCTCAAGCAAAGCACGACGCACTTCGCGCAGGGCGTTGTTCACGTCCTCGTCGCTCAACACGCCGCGCTTGGTCAGCGCGTCGAAAATGCCGGTGAGCTTTTCGCTCAGGCCTTCGAACATAGGCAGTCCCGTTCCTCGTGAATGCGCCAGACCCTGATGAAGCGACCGCCAAAAAGGTTTTCGCGCCCGGGGGCGCATCGCGCTGCCGGGCGTGGACCTCCAGCCTCAGGGGCTGGTCGGCGGGTCAGATCGTCAGGTTGTGACGCTTGATGAGGAGCTTTTAGGCCGGGGGGCTGAAAAGAGTCAACCGGAGAAGGCCGTTTCGGGCCATTGGGCGTCCTTGCGAGGAGGCCGAAGGCCGACGCGGCAACCCAGAAGGCCACACGCGGGGCCTCTGGGTTGCTTTGCTCACGCTCGCAAAGACGGGCGGTGATTACGCCTTCTTGGGCGCGATCAGCTTGCGCTTCACCAGCTCTTCAGCGATCTGGACCGCGTTCAGGGCCGCCCCTTTACGCAGATTGTCGGAGACGCACCAGAAGGCCAGACCATTTTCAACCGTCGCATCTTCGCGAATACGCGAGATGAAGGTTGCGTCTTCACCGGCGGCTTCATGCGGGGTGACGTAGCCACCGTTCTCATGCTTGTCGATCACGATGATGCCCGGCGCATTGCGCAGAACTTCACGCGCCGCATCAGCGCTGATCGTCTTTTCGCATTCGATGTTCACCGATTCCGAATGGGCGATGAACACCGGCACGCGCACGCAGGTCGCAGTCAGCTTGATCTTGGGATCGAGAATCTTCTTCGTCTCGACCATCATCTTCCATTCTTCCTTGGTAAAGCCGTCTTCCATGAAGACGTCGATATGCGGGATGAGATTGAAAGCGATGCGCTTGGTGAATTTCTTCGTCTGCACGTCACCCAGCGAATAGAGCGCCTTGGTCTGGCGATCGAGCTCGTCCATGCCTTCCTTGCCGGCGCCCGACACCGATTGATAGGTCGAGACCACCACGCGCGTGATGTGGAATTTGTCATGCAAAGGCTTCAGCGCAACAACAAGCTGCGCCGTCGAGCAATTGGGATTGGCAATGATGTTCTTCTTGCGGAAGCCATCGAGCGCGCCCGCATTCACTTCCGGCACAACGAGCGGCACGTCCGGATCCATACGCCAGACGGAAGAATTGTCGATCACGATGCAGCCCTGCTGGCCGATCTTCGGCGACCAGACTTTCGACACATCGCCACCCGCCGACATCAGCGCAATGTCGGTGTCGGAAAAATCATAATTGTCGAGGGCTTTGCACTTGAGAACCTTGTCGCCAAAGCTGACTTCCGTGCCGACCGAGCGCGACGAGGCAAGCGCCACAACTTCGGACACCGGGAACTGGCGTTCTGCCAGAATGGCAAGCATTTCGCGGCCCACATTGCCCGTGGCACCCACGACAGAGACTTTGAAACCCATGGTCAAACCCTCATGTGAACTTGGGCGCTGAAGTGCACCCGTGAGGCAAGCTTGTCAATGAAGGGGCTTTTCGCCCCATCACTTGATCTTCTGAAGCTCTGCTACAATGGCATCGCCCATCTGCACCGTCGAAACGGTTGCTGCCGCATCGCCCTTGATGTCAGCTGTGCGCAATCCCGCAGCCAGAACATTGGCGCAAGCCTTGTCGATCATGTCGGCAGCTTCGCCCATGTTGAAGGAATAGCGCAAAGCCATGCCGAATGAGGCGATCATCGCAATCGGATTGGCGAGACCCTTGCCTGCAATATCAGGCGCCGAGCCATGCACTGGCTCATACATAGCCTTGCGCTTGCCTTGTCTGTCCGCTTCGCCAAGCGAAGCCGACGGCAACATGCCGAGCGAGCCGGTCAGCATGGAAGCCACATCCGAGAGCATGTCGCCGAACAGATTGTCGGTGACAATCACGTCGAACTGCTTGGGCCAGCGCACGAGCTGCATGCCGAGCGCGTCAGCGAGCATGTGATCGAGCTGCACATCGGGATATTCGCGCTTGTGCAGAGCGTTGGTGACTTCATGCCACAAGACGCCGGACTTCATGACGTTGCGCTTTTCAGACGAGGTGACTTTGTTTTTGCGCTTGCGCGCGAGTTCAAACGCCACACGGCCGATGCGCTCGATTTCGTAAGTGTCATAGACCTGCGTATCAATGCCGCGCTTCTGGCCATTGCCCAGATCGATGATTTCCTTCGGCTCGCCGAAGTAAACACCGCCCGTCAATTCGCGCACGATCATAATGTCGAGGCCTTCGACAATTTCGCGCTTCAGCGAAGAGGCATCAGCAAGGGCCGGATAGCAGATCGCCGGGCGCAGATTGGCGAAAAGGCCGAGATCTTTGCGCAGACGCAGAAGGCCCGCTTCCGGGCGCACATCGTAGGGAACCGCATCCCACTTCGGGCCACCAACCGCGCCAAAGATCACGGCATCGCATTCCATCGCGAGCTTCATGTCGCTTTCGGAAATCGCCTTGCCATGCGCGTCATAGGCGGCACCACCGACGAGGCCGTTTTCAGTCTCGAAAGAGGCAATGCCGGCGCCAGCCATCCAATCGGCCACTTTCACGACTTCGGTCATGACTTCGGGGCCAATGCCGTCGCCGGCCAGCAGGAGGAGTTTAAACGTCGCCATGGAGGGCTCCCGTGGGAAAGGGTGAATAAGAGGCCCGTTTGCTAGCCTCTAGGTGGGAGCTTGGCAAGTAAGTGGAGCCCGCCCCGTCCCCCATGGGGCGGCAGGCTCAAAGAAAAAGCCGCCGGGGATTCCTCCCCGACGGCCTTTATCTGTTTCAGGCAGTGAGATCAGGCAGCTGCGAGCTGACGGATCACGTACTGCAGAATGCCACCGTGACGGAAATAGGTGAGCTCGTCTTCGGTCGCGATGCGGCCCAAGAGCGGGATCTTCTTCACCTTGCCGTCAGCATAGACGATCTCGGCTTCCATCTTCTGGCGCGGCTTGAGCTCTTCTCCGAGACCTAAGATCGTGACCTGCTCGTCACCCTTGAGGCCCAGTGTCGACCAAGACGTGCCCGGCTCGAAGGTGAGCGGCAGAATTCCCATGCCAACGAGGTTGGAGCGATGGATGCGCTCGAAGCTCTGCGCAATGACCGCGCGCACGCCGAGCAGGTAAGTGCCCTTCGCAGCCCAGTCACGCGACGAACCATTGCCGTATTCTTCGCCAGCGAAGACGACGAGCGGTGTGCCTTCGTCCTTGTACTTCATCGCAGCATCATAGATCGACAGGTTCTTGCCTGACGGATAATGCACGGTGTTGCCACCTTCCGGCACATTGCCGCTCGCATCGCGCTGCATGAAGTTCTTGATGCGGATGTTGGCGAATGTGCCGCGCATCATGACTTCGTGATTGCCGCGACGTGTGCCGTACTGGTTGAAGTCTTCAACGCGCACCTGACGCTCAGACAGCCACTTGCCTGCAGGCGAAGCTACCTTGATCGAACCGGCCGGTGAAATGTGGTCGGTTGTGATCTTGTCGCCGAACATGGCCAAGATGCGGGCCTTCTTGATGTCTTCGACCTTGGCCGGTGTCATCGTCATGCCTTCGAAGTAAGGCGGGTTCTGCACATAGGTGGAGCCCATTTCCCACTTGTAGGTTTCTGACGTCGGCACCTTGACCTTGCGCCAGTTGACGTCGCCCTTGAACACGTCAGCATAACGCGCCTTGTAAGCCTTCTTCGTCACATTGCGACGAATGAAGAGATCGATTTCCTTCGATGTCGGCCAGATGTCGCGCAGGAAGACGGGCTTGCCCTTCTTGTCCATGCCGAGCGGCTCTTTGGTCAGATCCTTCGTCACCGAACCTGCGAGTGCGTAAGCAACGACGAGCGGAGGTGAGGCGAGATAATTCGCCTGCACGTCAGCCGAGACGCGGCCTTCGAAATTGCGATTACCTGACAGAACAGCCGAAGCGACAATGCCATTGTCATTGATCGACTTGGAAATAGCTTCCGGCAGCGGGCCCGAGTTACCGATACAGGTCGTGCAACCAAAACCAACGAGGTTGAAGCCAACCTTGTCGAGATATTTCTGCAGACCAGCGGTTTCGAGATATTCAGCCACAACCTGCGAGCCGGGTGCGAGCGATGTCTTCACCCACGGCTTGGAGGTCAGGCCCTTTTCAGCTGCGTTACGTGCGAGCAAGCCAGCAGCGATCAGAACCGACGGGTTTGATGTGTTGGTGCACGACGTGATGGCTGCAATCACGACATCGCCGTGACCGAGATCGAAGTTCGCACCCTTGACCGGGAAGCGCTTGGCTTCTTCGCCGGGCTTCTTGTATTCGCCAGCCAGAGCTGTCGCGAAATTATCGCCAACAGCTTCAAGATTGACGCGGCCTTCCGGACGCTTGGGACCAGCCATCGAGGGCACAACGTCAGCGAGGTTGAGTTCCATGACTTCGGTGAAGACCGGATCAGGCGACTTGGCTGTGCGGAACAGGCCCTGCGACTTGGCATATTTTTCAACGAGCGAAACGCGCGAAGGCGAACGGTTCGTGGTCTTCATATATTCGATGGTTTCACCATCGACCGGGAAGAAGCCGCAAGTTGCACCATATTCCGGCGCCATATTGCCGATGGTCGCACGATCAGCCAGCGTCAGATGATCAACGCCGGGGCCGCAGAATTCGACGAACTTGCCGACAACGCCCTTCTTGCGCAGCATCTGCGTGACAGTGAGCGCGAGATCGGTGGCGGTGACGCCTTCTTTCATCTTGCCGCTGAGCTTGAAGCCGATGACTTCCGGAAGCAACATGGAGAGCGGCTGGCCGAGCATGCAAGCTTCCGCTTCAATGCCGCCAACGCCCCAACCCAGAACGGCCATGCCGTTGACCATGGTTGTGTGCGAGTCGGTGCCGACGAGTGAATCGGGATAAGCGACTTCAACGGTCGAAGCGGCGCCGCGTGCGGGCTTGTATTTTTCTTTCTTCGTCCAGACTGTCTGCGACAGATATTCCAGGTTCACCTGATGGCAGATGCCGGTGCCCGGAGGAACGACAGAGAAATTCGAGAAGGCCTGCTGGCCCCACTTCAAGAAGCGATAACGCTCGCCATTGCGGGCGTATTCGAGATCGACGTTCTTCTTGAAGGCTTTGTTGTTGCCGAATTCGTCAACGATGACCGAATGGTCGATGACGAGATCGACCGGCACCAGCGGGTTGATCTTCTGTGCATCGCCACCGAGCCTGGTCATGGCATCGCGCATGGCGGCCAGATCGACGACGGCGGGAACGCCGGTGAAATCCTGCATCAGAACGCGGGACGGACGGAACGCAATTTCACGCTCCTTCTTGCCCTTGTTGACGAGCCATTCGGCAACGCCCTTGATGTCTTCCTTGGTGACGGAGCGGCCGTCTTCGAAGCGCAGAAGGTTTTCGAGCAAAACCTTCATCGACATCGGCAGATTGGAAATGCCTTTCAGGCCGTTCTTTTCGGCGGCCTTGAGCGAAAAGTAATGATAGGTCTTAGCGCCTACCGTGAGCTTCTTGCGGCATTTAAAACTGTCGAGCGAGGCCATCAGAATCCGTCCCAGAATGGAGTGTGAATGGAAATATAGCGAGCGGTTTATAGATAATTTATGAAGCCTGCGCTACACGGACGAAAGTAAGGCTTGGAAAAATGTTCCGGGTCCATGCCAAATGCAATCAAGAAGTAAGCGGGCGTCATTCAAACCTTGACGCAAGGCTTCAAAAAACGAGGACGCGTGACCGCTAACAGCTTCACCTTTCCGACCTTCCGGCTCGTGGCCGAGAAGCTCGCTTTGCGTCGCGGCAGCCGGCTCCTCGTCGAAAATCTTTCCTTTTCGCTGACCAATGGGCAGGCACTTGTGGTGACGGGTGCCAATGGCACAGGCAAATCGACCCTGTTGCGCGGCCTTGCGGGCTTTCTGCCCCCCGTCGCGGGCCAAGCGCATCTCGAAGATGGCGCGGGGGCACAAGAGACCATCGCCTCACATGCCCATTATGTAGGCCATCAGGAAGGCTCCAAACCCGCCCTTTCAGCGCGCGAAAACCTGACTTTTTGGCAGGCCATGTTGGCGCTGCCCGGCCTGACCAGTGATCTGACACCAGAAGCCGCCCTGAAGCGGCTGGGCGTGCCGCAGGTGGCCGATCTGCCCGTGGCCTATCTCTCGGCTGGCCAGAAGCGGCGCGTGGGCCTCGCTCGCCTGCTCTTGGCACCCCGTCCGGTCTGGATTTTGGACGAGCCCCTGACCGCGCTGGATGCCGCCGGACAGGCGCTGCTGACCGACCTCATGAAAGATCACCTCAAAATGGGCGGGATGGTGATTGCCGCCACTCATGCCCCGCTTGGCATTGAAAGCCTGCACCTGTCTTTGGGAGAAGCCGCATGAGCGCCTCCCCGCTGATGGCCTTGTTTTCACGTGAAATCCGCGTCGCCCGCCGCATTGGCGGGGGTGGCACGATGGGGGTCATTTTCTTCCTGATTCTCGTCACCATCGTGCCCTTTGCCATAGGGCCCGACCTCAATCTGCTCTCGCGCATCGGTCCGGCGATCCTGTGGATTGCGGCCCTGCTGGCTACGCTTCTGGGCCTCGACCGGCTGTTTCAGGCCGATCAGGAGGATGGGTCGCTCGATCTGATCCTGACCAGCGACACGCCGCTCGAATTGATCGTTCTGGTCAAATGCCTTGCCCATTGGGTCGTCACGGGGCTGCCGCTGGTCATTGCCGCCCCGCTGTTCGGCCTGATGCTGGCGCTCGACCCGCAGGCGCTTTGGGGCGTGACGCTCTCCCTGCTGGCGGGCACTCCGGCCCTCGCTCTGCTGGGCGCCATCGGCGCAGCCCTCACGGTGACTTTGCGCCGCGGTGGCCTGCTCATGGCCATTCTCATTCTGCCGCTCGCCATTCCCGTGCTGATCTTTGGCGTTTCGGCGGCGGCCGCCTCTTTCTCGGCGACGACACCTTTCCTGCCGCCCTTCCTTATTCTCTGCGCTTTGACGCTTGGCACTTTGGCGGCCGCCCCCTTTGCGATTGCGGCGGCGCTGCGTCACATGTCGGAATGATCCTGTTCAATTGCCATCCGCGCTTGAGGCCTCTAGAAATTTTGCCATGTTGAAATATGCCAACCCCACTTACTTCCTGCCGCTCGTCGCCACGCTCTTGCCGTGGTTGATCGGCGCCACCGTCGCGGCTTTTGCCATCGGACTGTGGGGCGCGTTTTTCTCCGCACCCGCCGATTACCAGCAAGGCGAGACAGTGCGCATCATGTACATCCATGTGCCCGCCGCGTGGCTCTCCATGTTCTGCTATGCGACCATGACAGCCTCGGCACTGGGCACATTGGTGTGGCGACATCCACTCGCTGATGCTGCGCAAAAAGCGGCGGCCCCGATTGGCGCGTCTTTCACTTTCATCTGTCTCGTCACCGGCTCGCTCTGGGGCAAACCCATGTGGGGTACGTGGTGGGTGTGGGATGCGCGCCTCACCTCGGTGCTTGTGCTGTTTGTGATTTATCTCGGCCTGATCGCGCTGTGGCAGACGATTGAAGATGCCAGCCGCGCGGCGCGCGGTGCGGCCATTCTCACTTTGGTGGGTGTCGTCAATTTGCCGATCATCAAATTCTCGGTTGATTGGTGGAACACATTGCATCAACCAGCGTCCGTCTTCCGCATGAGCGGGCCGACGATTGCGCCCTCCATGCTCTGGCCTTTGCTGGTAATGGCTGTGGCTTTCACGCTTCTCTTCACCACGCTGCATCTGATGGCGACGCGCAATGAAATCCTGCGCCGCCGTGCACGCCGTCTTGCGATTCAAGCAGCCAGCGGCGAGACAGATGCGCAACCCACGCACCGCCTGACAATGACAGGAGGTGCGCCATGAATGTGGCACATGCAGGATATATCATCGCCGCTTATGCGCTCTGCGTCGGCGTTATCGGCGGGCTCATTCTCGCCATCTATCTCGACCATCGCCGCTTGAAGCGCGAACTCGCGCGCTTGGGCGATCGGCGCGGGAGCGACGCGTAATGAGCGAGACAAAGAAGCGGCGCATTCCCTGGCTCGCCATTCTGCCGCTCGCTTTCTTTGCAGCCCTTGCGGGCCTCTTTCTGGTGCGTCTTTACAGCGGTGATCCGCAGAAATTGCCCTCCGCTCTGATCGGCAAAAAAGCGCCTGCTTTCACTTTGCCAGCCGTTGATGGCATGTCCGGCGGTTTCTCTGATGCCGACCTCGCCAAAGGAAAAGTCTCGCTCGTCAATGTCTTTGCATCTTGGTGCGTGCCCTGCCGCGATGAGCATCCGCTACTTGTGCAAATGGCCAAGGATGAAAAACTGCGCGGGCTTGGCGTGAAACTTTACGGGCTCAATTACAAAGACGATGCTGCCAATGCGCGCGGCTTCATCACGCAATATGGCAATCCTTATGATGTGATTGGCGCGGATCGCTCGGGGCGCACAGGCATTGATTGGGGCGTCTATGGCGTACCGGAAACTTTCGTTCTGCGCGGCGATGGCACGATTGCCTATAAGCACATTGGCCCGATTACGGCAGAGAGTTTGCGCGACAAACTCATGCCCGCCATTGAAGCGGCCGCTAAAAACTAATCGATCAATTTCAAGCCGATGATGCCCAGCACAATCGCCATCATGCTGGCGATGCGAAGCCATGTGGCGGGCTCATCAAAAAGCCAGATGCCCAAAGCCGCCACGCCAATCGTGCCAATACCACCCCACACCGCATAGGCTGTGCCCAGTGGAATGGCTTTTAACGACAGGCCCAACAGCAAAACACTGCCGCCCATGGCAGATAGAGTGAACACACTCGGCCAGAGTTTTGTGAAACCATCGGAATAGCGCAAGGCAATAGCCCAGATGATTTCAAGCGCGCCCGCGCCAAGAAGAAAAATCCAAGCCAGAGTTGGCGTGATCGTGAAAGGCAGAGTCATGCGTCTCACCAATGCGGTTTGTCGGCCTCGCGGTCCTTCAAGTCATATTTCATAATCAACGGCACTTGCGCCAAAGCAAAGACGATGGTGATCGGCATGGTGCCAAAGGTCTTGAACAAAGCCCAGACATCTTCTGTCTGCGTGCGCCAGACAATCTCGTTCAACACCGCCAGCACATAAAAGAACAGGCCCCAGCGAACGGTCAGCTTGCGCCAGCCTTCCTCTGTCAGATGAAGCGCACTATCGAGCACAATCGGCAGAAGCAGTTTTTTGAACAATAATGCGCCGAGCAATGCCGAGCCGAAAATGACATTCACAATCGTCGGCTTCATTTTGATGAAGATCGAATCCTGAAAATAAAGCGTCAGCGCGCCGAAGAAGAGCACGGCGACAGCTGTCACCATTGGCATGACAGGCAGATGACGCGTCAAAAACCATGAGGCGACGAGTGAGACGACCACACCCACCATCAAAACAGCTGTCGCTGTCATAATGCCGAATTTGAAATTGGTGACGAGAAACAGAACGAGCGGTCCCATTTCCAGCACGAGTTTCAGCATGGGATTTTGCGCGCGACGATGCACCATAGTCGGCAAAGGCTGTGTCTCTGGCGTGTCGTTCATGATTATTCCTGATCAGGCGTCCAGGCCTGCAATGGCGCGGGCAAATTCGCGCGCCGTGAAAGGTTCGAGATCATCGGCCTGTTCGCCCACGCCGATATAATGCACGGGCAATTTGAATTTTTCGGCAATGGCGACAAGAATACCGCCGCGCGCCGTGCCATCGAGCTTGGTCATCACCAAGCCTGTGACGCCTGCGACTTTGCCGAAAATTTCGACCTGCGACAAAGCATTTTGGCCAACGGTTGCATCCAGCACGAGAAGCACGGCGTGGGGCGCAGACTCATCGACTTTCTTCATCACGCGCACGACTTTTTCGAGTTCAGCCATCAGCTCGGTGCGATTTTGCAAACGCCCCGCCGTATCCATCAAGAGAATATCGGCCTGCGCTTCGTGCGCCTGAGTGATCGCATCAAAGGCGAGGCCCGCAGCATCGGCGCCTTGCGGGCGCGCAACCACTTCCGAGCCCGTACGCGCGCCCCAGATTTGCAATTGCTCGATGGCGGCTGCGCGGAATGTATCGCCCGCCGCGAGCACAACCTTCTTGCCTTCGCGGGTGAAATTGGTGGCGAGCTTGCCGATGGTCGTTGTCTTGCCAGACCCATTCACGCCGACGACCAGAATGATGAAGGGCTTTTGTGCGCCATTAATCTCGATCGGCTTGGCGACGGGTGCCAGCACGCTTTCGATTTCATCAGCCAGCACTTGCTTCACTTCGGCGGGCTCGATGTCCTTGTCGAAACGGCCTTTGCTTACCGCCTCGCGGATGCGCGTCGCCATAGCGACGCCCAGATCCGCCTGGATGAGAATATCTTCGAGATCATCCAGCATGGCGGCATCGAGCCGCCGTTTGGTGAAAATATCGGCGATGCCCTGACCAATGGCCGAGGACGAGCGCGACAGGCCGGAGGAGAGACGCTCCCACCAGCTCTTTCGCGGCGCGGGCGCCTCGACGGCAGCGGGAGCCTCTTCGCCACGGCCAAAGAGCCGGCCGAAAAAGCCGGGCTTGTTTGCCTTGGTGGGGTCGTTCTCGTCGCTCGCCATCAGGTCCCGAATGTGCCAGTGAAGCGCTGCTCATATGCGGCGCCTGTCCATTGGCCCCCGCAATAGCCTTTTCGCGCGCTGACCGGAAGAGAGAACGGTGACACCAGACGAGATCCTTGCCCGCCTCATCTATCGCGACGGGCTGATCCTCATCATCGACAAGCCCGCGGGCATTGCCGTGCATCGCGGCCCCAAGGGCGGTCCGAGCCTCGAGGATTGGTTCGACACGCTGCGCTTCGGCTTGCCACGCCTGCCAGCTCTTGGCCACCGGCTCGACCGCGACACATCCGGCTGTCTGGTGCTGGGCCGCCACCGCAAGGCGCTGGAAACGGTCGGCAATCTGTTCAAACAGGGCAAGGTCGGCAAAACCTATTGGGCCGTGGTGGAAGGCGGGCCCTCTGACGACGAAGGGCTCATTGATCTGCCGCTCGGCCGCCTGGATGCGGGCCGTGGCTGGTGGATGAAAGTCGATCCGCTTGCAGGCCAACCCTCCAAGACGCGCTGGCGCGTGATGGGGCGCGGTGAATATGAGGGCAAGAAGATTGCGTGGATTGAATTCAATCCGCTGACGGGGCGCACGCATCAATTGCGCGTGCATTCGTCATCCGTCGGTTGGCCGATTGTGGGTGATCCGATTTACGGAAGTGCGGGGCGCGACAGCGTGCTGCCTTTGCATTTGCACGCCCGCCACATCAGCCTGCCGCTGTCGAACAACAAGCCGCCGGTGGAAGCAACAGCGCCCGTGCCCGAGCATATGCAAGAATTATTGACGCTGTGTGGTTGGAGTTAGACCCGTCATTGCGAGCCGCAGGCGAAGCAAACCAGAAAGCTTTACGTGTTGGCTCTGGCTTGCTTCGCTCCGCTCGCAATAACGGCGAATATTACTGGGCTTTGATATTGCCCTTCTTGATCGCATCGGTCCAACGTGTGGCTTCTTTCTGCGTGAAAGCACCCAGAGCCTCAGGCGTATTCTGACCAGCACCCGGCATTTCGGAGGCGAGATCTTCGATGCGCTTGCGCAATTCCGCATCCTTATAAGCAGCGGCCATTGTGTTCACGAGTTTCGTGCGCACGGCTGCCGGCAAACCGGCAGGCGCATACATGGCCGTGGCCGCGGTCACTTCAAAACCCGGCAGACCCGCTTCCGCAGAGGTCGGGATTTCCGGCAAGCCGGTGAAGCGCGCGCTCTGCGCCACAGCGAGAACTTTCACCGTGCTGCCCTTATATTGTCCCATCATGTTGAGGCCTTGGTCGCACATGAAATCGAGCGTGCCAGCGACAAGATCATTCAGCGCCGGACCCGTGCCGCGGTAAGGCACGTGGACAATGTCTGTGCCTGTCTGCTGACCAAACAGCACGCAAGCCAGATGCGTGGCCGAGCCCGCACCCGCCGAGCCATAATTCAGCTTGCCCGGATTGGCTTTGGCATAAGCGATGAATTCTTTCAGATCATTGGCCGGAAAATTCTTGCGCGTCACAATGTAATGCGCCGCAAAAGCCAGCGTGCCTATCGGTTCGAAATTCTTCACCGGATCATATTGCGCGGACGGATAAAGCACAGGGCCTGCAACATGAGGCGCCACATTATGCACGAAGAGCGTATAGCCATCGGGCGTGGAACGCGCCGCGCGCACAGCACCTGTTGTGCCACCAGCACCCGCGACATTCTCAATCACCAATTGCTGACCAAGCTGGCGCGAAAAAAATTCGCCGTAAATGCGCGCCGCCACATCAGTCGGGCCACCGGCTGCGAAAGGCACGATGATCGTGATGGGCTTTGTCGGATAGTCTTGGGCGAGAGCGGGTGCGGCCGCGACGAGACCACAGGCGAGAGCCAAAAGGCTGCGAAAATTCATGCGTTCCTCCAAACCATTTTTCGACCCACCGAAAGGCAGTATCGCTGGTGGAGATGCTAGTGGCTTAAACAGAGGCCGCAAGCACGACCTCTGGCGCATAGCTCGCCTTGAAGTCACTTATCCGCGAGAAACAAACGTGCGCCGTCATGGCCCGCCACACGCGCCCCGAACATCTCACCGGCCGGGCGGTCCGGCGTGGCCACAGGCGTAAAATCTTGCGCGCGGCCTGTGCCGCCCCGTTCCGTCAAAACGACAATCGTGCGCCCGACCTGCGCCTCAAGATGAGCCCGCAAAGCGGCTTCACCCTTTTCGCGCAAGGCTTTGGCGCGAGCCTTGATCACAGGGCCCGCCACTTGCGGCATGCGCGCGGCTGGCGTGCCGGGGCGCGGCGAATAGGGAAAGACATGCAGATGTGTGAGACCGCAATCCTCGACCATGGCGAGGGTGGCGGCAAACATCTCGTCCGTTTCAGTCGGAAAGCCCGCGATGAAATCAGCGCCAAAGACCATATCGGGACGAAGGGCGCGCACCTGCTGGCAAAAGGCCACCGCATCGGCGCGCGCATGGCGGCGCTTCATGCGCTTCAAAATCAGATCATCGCCCGATTGCAGCGAGAGATGCAGATGGGGCATGAAACGCGGCTCTTGAGCGATCACCTCAAAGAGATGATCGTCGGCTTCGATGCAATCGATGGAGGAAACGCGCAGCCGCTCCAGTTCGGGTACGGCTTTGAGAATTTGTTTCACCAGCCAGCCGAAAGAAGGTGTGCCCGGCAGATCATGGCCCCATGAGGTGATATCGACACCGGTGAGTACTGCTTCGCGATAGCCATTGGCGCAAAGTTTTCGGATTTGCGCGACCACATCACCTGCAGCCGCCGAGCGCGAATTGCCGCGACCAAAGGGAATGATGCAAAAAGTACAGCGATGATCGCAGCCATTCTGCACTTCGACAAAAGCGCGTGTATGGCCCTCGATGGAATCCACCGCGCCAGCTACAAAGTGATGGGCGGTTTCATCCAGCGCGAAAATATCATTGACCTTGGCAACACCCTCTTGCGCGAGGCTGCGCCAGACATCGGGCTTGGCCTTGTCGGCATTGCCAATGACAGCCGTCACTTCCGGCATGGACGAGAATTTTTCGGGATCAATTTGCGCGGCACAGCCCGTGACAATCAGGCGCGCATCCGGCTGTTCGCGCCCCGCACGGCGAATAGCTTGGCGCGCTTGGCGCACGGCCTCTTCTGTCACCGCGCATGTGTTGAAAACAATCGTCGGCACATCGCTGGAAGCTTCCGCCGCGCGGCGCACGGCTTCTGATTCCACCGCATTGAGGCGACAACCAAAAGTGACGACGTCGACCTTGCTCACGCGGGCGGCCTTCAGAAAATCGAAGCTGCGAAATGGTCCTGGAATTCCAGTTCAACAGGACCACGCATCAGCACATGATTGTCGCTCTCGCGCCAATCAATGAAAAGATCCCCGCCCGGCAGAGTGATCCTCGCCTTGCGTTCTGTCAGGCCCAGACGCGCAGCTGCAACCGCCGTGGCGCAAGCAGCCGAGCCGCAGGCTTGCGTCAGGCCCACACCGCGTTCCCAGACTTTCAACATCACATGATCGCGCAACACAACATGGGCGAGCGATATATTGGCACGCTCGGGAAACATCGGGTGATGCTCAAGCCGCACGCCATTTGCTTCAAGCGCATGCGCTTGCACATTTTCGACAAAAAAGACCGCATGGGGATTGCCCATATTCACGGCCGAAAATTGTGTCAAAGCAGGCACGTCGAAATCCAGCGTGACATTGCGCGTATCGGCTTGCGTGTCGGACAGCGGGATTTGCGCGGCCTCCAACAAGGGCGCACCCATATCGACGGTGAAATCCCATGCGCCTTCGCGGCGGCATTCGAGTTTCCCGCGGATGGTCTCGACAAAAATCACCGCGCGCGGGTCATTCTGCATCAGCACCCAAGCCACGCAGCGCGTGCCATTGCCGCAGGCGCCCGATTCACTGCCGTCATTGTTGAGGATGCGCACGAAAGCTTCCGTGACGGCACTCACCGGATCATGCAGCACCATGAGCTGGTCATAGGCCAAGCGCGGCGCGCGGTGAATCGCGCGCGCCTCTTCGGGCGTCACGACAAGCGCCGTGCCACGCAGGTCCAGAACGATGATTTCATTGCCAAGCCCATTCATCTTGAAAAAGGGTCGGCCTGCGAGCGCGCTCATCTTGCCTCAAAGGGTGTCAGATTGTCGCGCTTATAGGCGCAAAACGGCGTTACGACCAGAGACGCAACGTCAAAGGTGAACCGCTGCGCCACCTCAAGCGTTACTGAAATGCCAATGCACGTCACGAAACCGTTCGAAATGGTTTTATATCCTTGGCAGGGGCGGCCACTTCGCCTCATATGGAGACTATCCAAGTGATTTGCCGGATCTGGAGCCGGACCCATGCCTCTTTCAACCCTTTCCTCCCTCGCCCGCGCCGCCTGTGTCGGTTTGATGATGGCGCTGGCTTCACCCGCACTTGCGCAGGTGAATGATGGCCGCTCGGTCGGCGATGCCTCAACCGGACAGGCCATCGATCTCAAAGCCCGTCCAGCTTTGGTGCTGGCTGGTGCTGCCGACTGGGAAGATGGCTTTGCCAAACTCAATAAGGCCTTTGCCGATCTGCGCACGGCTATGGACCGGGCCAACCTGAAGCCGAGCGGGCGCCCGCTCGCGGTCTTTGTCGACACCGATGATCAGGGCTTCAAATTCCAGGCGATGATCCCGCTGGAAGCCGCGCCCGCCGCGACCCCCTCTTTCCCCGCATTGATCAAACTGGGCGAAACACCGGCCGGCAAGACGATGAAATTCGAACATCGCAGCGCATATGATGACATTGATTCCACCTATGAGGCGATCACTGCCTATCTGGATGAAAAAGGCATTGAAGCAAAACCCATGTTCATTGAGCAATATCTCAATGACGTCACAATGGCGGATGACACATCCTTGCAAGTCGATATTTATGTCTTTGTGAAATAAGCGGGAGCCAAAACAGGAATTGCAACCGCTCAACGAAGAACCGCCGGTTCATGGCGAACAAACCCGCAGCCAAATTGCTGCCCTGCCATGGCGACGTGGCCAGCAGGGCCTTGAGATCATGCTCGTGTCTTCACGCCAGACAAAGCGCTGGGTGATCCCCAAGGGCTGGCCAATGAAAGGCCGCAAGCCTTATGCGGCTGCCGCGCAAGAAGCGCGAGAAGAAGCGGGACTTATTGGCAAAATTGACAAAGAATCGATGGGCCATTTCCACTATGTGAAAAATATGCCCAATGGCGCTGCCCTTCTATGCCGCGTCGATGTTTTTTCGCTGCAAGTGGAAAAGCAACGCAAGAGCTGGCCGGAACGCGACCAGCGCATCACGCGCTGGTTTGCGCTGGAAGAAGCAGCCGGGCTTGTGCGCGAGCCAGAACTGACCGCTCTAATCCGCGCCTTCTCACCACCTGTGCTTGAAAAAACAAATATAGCGTAAAGCTTAAAAGCGCGGTTCAGAAAGCGCTGCGGCATGAAGCTCTTTGGCAATCGGCGTGAATG